>BNJU01000341.1_pt1 | contig 93611 bp, 98 predicted proteins | sample 8539281 | NCBI WGS metagenome assembly BNJU01 (sample SAMD00202456, study PRJDB9452) | human saliva metagenome | isolation source: human saliva | place: Japan
GCGCAGCGCAGATTCAGCACGACGCCAGCAAATCGGAGGCAATGAATTGATTTTATCCGAAAGGTTCTTTTCTACTGCGTTGCGGCAAGGCGATTTAACAGATACATTGGTGGCTTTGGAAAACATTGCCGGTTGGCCAGCCGCGAGCAGGCGCGGGGCGTGGATTTATCTGGTGCCAGTTGAAAATTCAATTAGCGAAGCGCGTCTGCGAAACATTGACCACCACTGTGGTAAAGCCATGCCAGGCAGAAATCGTCCAGCCAATCAAATAGCCAAATTACTGGTACCAGCTTGAGGCTTGCGAAAAAAATCTTTTTCTCATCCGGGCGATTGCGCAGGGAAAGGTTATGTCCGTCAGCATTATCCTTACAAGCTAAAATCGAAATAATAGCGGCACAGCCAGGCACGGCTCGGTGGCTCAGCATCCAGAAGAAATTATGCAGCCATTGTTAAGAGTGGAAGAGGAATACGGTCTGCGGATTATTGCAGAAGATATTCAGCAGTCGGACGAGAATCACCCGTTTTGGTTGCTGGGACAGTCGATTCCGACTTTGTCATTATATCCCAAGGAAAGAAAATAACGCCATGTTGACTTTGCCAGACAACTCTGTCTGTGCCGCGGCAAAGCTCTGCAACTTTTGCTTGGTGGGGAATTGACGATGTGCATTGAAAGCCGCCCGTTGAAGACTGTCAGAAGCCATTTTCATTGTGGACATCACGGAAAAGAGAACAGCAGTCAATGGTGATGAAAGAGTTAGCGATCATATTTACGTATAAAATTTTAGGAATTATACTATTTATACTTATTTGCAACAGCAGATTGAGCAATTGCGGGTAAAAAATCGATAACTAGCCACCATGACAGTTGAGACTGACTACTCGCAAAATATCCATTATTTAAATGAACGCGAGAAAAGAATATCAACATCTCTGAGAAAGCAAAAGGACTAAAGAGTAGGAATCAGCCGTGAACTGAGGACCTTTCTGACTCAACAAGTACTCTGAGAACTGGTTGGTACCTGAACAGGGACTTCAATATCCAGAGAGGTCGCCAATAAACGAGCTAACCAGAGTATTATACCAATCTAATGTGGCTTGAAAGTGTTGTAGAAAATATAATGCAAACCTAAAAAGGAAACGGCATAGGAAAAACATGCATGGATTCTAGCTTGGCTTATTTATCCTCGGTTCCTTACCAGGGGCATGTTGTCTGGTGTTTGCAAAAGGTCGGAATGAACGGTAAGCAATCCAACGCAAGCTGGCCTAAACGAAGTCTCTTCACGGCGGCGACAAGGCAAGATGGTGGAATATTCTTATTTTGGGGAAATAGATGATGAATTGGGCAATCTTCTGTTCACGCGATTCGATTGGTATCTTAAACGTCGGTGGTAATAAAAAATGAAACTCGCTGCTCTGGCGAGAGACACGCCTGCAGCATTGATGAAGTCAGCCAGGTCTCTGCTAAGGGATTGCGCAATGTAGTATGGCAGCCATTGGAGACAAACAACTGAAGGCGCTGAATTAGTATCGCTGGCGCTGAAAGACAATTCGGATATTGACATTTGGCGCATGCGCTGGCTGACCCTTTCGATCCTTTATGACAGCTTATCGATACCCTTTCCCAAATGGTGCTGAGAATGAATGCGAACTTTTCCGAACTATCATCGGTGAAAAGTGAGGAAGTATGCCGGAATGACCCTGAATGAAAAGACGGCGCGGTTCCAGAGCGACGATTAGTTTGCAACAGCGAATTGACGGTCGTACCGCCTTTGAACTATGCGGCGTAGCAAGATGATAAAGAGATTTTACCGAACACGTCGCCAATTGCGAGGTGATGAGCGCGGATTATCTGTGCGTTAAAGACCCAATGAAGTTTTATGCTCTTGGGCGCTTGGCAAGTATTTGCTGGACTTCACTCACCGTTCCGTATATTAATAACGCACGGCTTGCTCTTACCACCGCTCGTAATGAGGCCAGTGACCATTCCTGAAATTTGAGATTGATAGATGTTTATGAGGCGTATGGCGGCCAAGGATTGCTATAGTTGATTTTAAGTTTGGCAAAGAAAATCATGTAAGTTAACTTGGACTTCAGATAAATGATAGAGCTAGAGAAAGTGATGATTCTGTCGCTTTTTTGGGAAATGGCAGAGTTGATAGAGAAATATATATAAAAAAGAATGATGATAGTTGAAATTGTGGATTTGCTGACGGTGCAGGAGTAGTTGCAGAGGCTGGTTTTCAGAGAATGCCTGCCTGCCGGAACGCATCCGTGCGCGCACACGCTGGCGTCAACAAAAATTGGTTTTGGCAAGGTAGCTTCATCGATTGCAAACTTCATTTGAAACGAAGATGTTGATGTATTTATCTGATGACAAGGTAAGATTGCTGACCTGGGCATCTAAAATATAGGTGAGTAATTGAAATTTAAAACCAAGAAAGCAGAGATAGTCTTGCAAGATTGCTGGGATTTCAGATATTGGGCGAAATTAATAGGTATGGAGTACCCACTTTACTATCAAACAGCGCAGGTCTCCTGTCTGACGCTACCGACAGCGAATGGATTTTTCTGAAAAATTCGTACTGACGAATGACAATTGAGGATTTTATATTCAGATCCAGCATTGACCAAGCCGCCAGCAGTGCGGACGTGTTGCCGTTTGACTTGAAACCTATTACGAGAAAAAGTGAGCAATCTGGTCTGATTCGTAATATATTGTGGTTCGTCGTGGTATTACTCTGTGAAATTCAAGTGGTTATTTTAGTGACCACTAACCCAAGATCGCAACCAGTTAATTGAATAGTTAGTTGTGCGATTTCCGGAATATTAAACGATTGGCGCAAAAATATTAACGACCAGTCAGGTAATGTGATTTTGGGAAGCGAATTCCGCACGCTGGCGGTCGGGACTGGCGGCGGATCGTGCTGGATAATTGACTTTCAAACTACGTCTCAGCATTTTACCGTCAATACAGAGGATGGCGTGAGAAACCGTATCAAACGGCGATTGATTTGCGAGCTGAATACAGAGGATATGGTGATGCCTATTCGGGAATTGCAATCATTGACTGTCAGCTGCGAAATACATTGTGCGTTCCGCGGCGCGGAGGCATCCTCGCCAGTTGAAAACAGCAAAAGAATGCTGAGCTAAACGGTATTAGTAAATGCCTATTATGTTTGTGGATTCAGCAGAGAATATCAAAAAATGATAACTGGCAGAGCAAAAACCCAGTGTCACCGCGGCGATCCGCCACGCAAAGGCTTGACCGAAAGTTTTATCAACCGCGTCAGGCTGAACCAGAAATCATCTATTTCTGCAAATGCCGCCACTCATGGCACGTGACATCAAGTTTCATCAAGAATCAGTACAAACCGCTAGTGTCCAGCCTGTGGATTTATTTCAGCGATACATCAGCTGTGGAGGTGTGGTGTTGCTACAACGTAGGTGTGTGGCCAGGAAACCTTGACTTAAGCTATTTTACAACAGCATTTTGTCTTCGTGATAAAGGCAATTTCTGACATCAAAAGTCCTAAAAAGGCACATAGATGTAAATGTATTTGCAGATATCGATTATGTATCGAAAAATGTCAACACAACAATAAATATTTATCTAAGGAGTAGAACACTGAATATTGCTCCTGTATTTTCAGGAGGAAAATGATGCAAAGAATTGCATACCATCACGCCGCATTGCTGGCATCCATTTTTAGTACGTGAAATGGGAATTGATAGATTGTTGGGACACCGACATCTCTTGGCTGCTAGAACAGTGCCACTTGGGCCTGATTGAACACGAGATTTAATACCCAAAGAACCTGGAGGAGCTGCAATGAAAACGAATTACCGACAAAACTATCACTACAAACTCTCAGAACATGGTATTATAAATTACCTGAAAATTCTTTTTGAGGATGAGGAGGAGGGAATATCTCAACCGATCTTGAGATGAAAAAGTAGAAAAGGTCACAAAATATGACTCGAGATTGCATTTGGGGATTTGCACAAGATCAATTTGTACGACAGCGTTTTGTAAACTGCCAGTGCGAAATTGGCTATGACTCGATCTTTTGAAAGAATCTACTCGTATGCTCTCAGATAATGTTCCGCTTTGTCCGAAGAGCGAAGTACTGCTGAACTTCCAGGGCTTGACGGCTTTGTATTCCATTTGGAATAAATCCGTGTTAGAAAAGGAGGTGGTTAGATCGTCGCAAATCGAGTGGATATTAGTATGCCTCATTTTAATTCTGAAGTGGTGTGGAGACTTGACATTGATAGTCGATCAGAGAGCAGTGATAAAGAAATGAGATTTATTGATTTATTTTCAGGTACTATGGTGATTCTCGACTCTGGAAATGGAAAAGTGCTGGACATGAGGCATTGGACTTTTGTGAGATTGAGCAAATCGTTAGAGATCTGATAAGTCCATTTTCAAAACGAAAGGGAGTAGCAGAATTTCACGACATATACGAGATGTTTTCAGAGGACGAATCAAAACTCTAGAGGGAAAGTCGATATCATCTGTGGGATTCCCTTTGTCACATTTTCAATCGCAGGAAGACGATTGATTTGAAGATACTAGAGGAACTTTGTCTGAAATTGCTTCAAGCTACGGAAACAAATCCAACCACGTTTTCTCGAAATGCTAGTATAACACTAATCACGATATGGGACGGACGTTCACCAGCACTCTACGGCGACTTGATGAGTTGCTTTGATGTTGAGTGGCAGGTGCCAGTAGTATGCACTCTGGCGTTCCCAAACAGAGAGGTGCCGGATTATCGGACATCTAGAAAGAAAGGGTACCAGACTCTCATTCTCTCAGACGAGAAAGCCAAGCAACCAACCTGAGGACTAAAACATCTAGGGAAATTTGAATCCATCAAAAGTGGAAATGAGCGATGTAAAGTGTATATCTGAGGGTCTAGCGCCAACCTTTAGCTCGTGTAGAAAAGTGGGAGAAGGATTTAAGGTCATGTGATTCCTCAGTCTGACACCAGATAGTATTAGACAAGAGACATGGGAGACGACGTAAGGAAACCAAGAGCTGATGTTTACTTTTGAAATACCCAGGATCGTCTGCGCAGATTGGTCGTCGTTGAGATCGCCGACCAGCTTTTTATGGCGACAGGCCGTGTCTGCGAAGTTGAGGGCTTATCCGACATCGACTACGATGCAAGGAGGAGATAAAATCCTTAAAATACTAATTCCAGAACCAAATCAATTTCTAAAAGTCCGAGAGGCACCCAAAAAGGATATGCTCAAGCAGAGATTGAGATCAATCTCACCTCGAAAGACCAAGTTCCAGCATCGTCGCAGAGTTGGAAAAGGTATGAGACATACGTCACAATCTGGGTGGGCAAATGGGAGTAGCAGTGGCGAGCTGCAGAAGGAGAAGAGGGTAGCGCTTTACTTAAGGCAGCTGGTGTTTTGATAGATGGACAATTATCGTTTGAGGATACGACGAACTCACCTCCTAAAGAGTGTTTTCGCTCGCAAGGGTTTCCTGATCGCTTTTGAAGCTGCGCAGAAAGCTGGTAATAGTCAGCCTCGAGGCAAGCTGGCACAGTGTAACCGTTCCTGTGATTGCCGCAATCGCAAAGAAATAGTGTGTTAGATAGAGGACAGATGAAAACGTATCAAATAAAGAATCAATACTAGATTGGTGATGAATCAGGAAACAGAATTACATTGGATGCAGAAACTCAAACAGCTGGACGGAAATATGATGCCCAATCATCCAAGGTGAGTTTGAGGTGACATTTTAGATGATTACCATATGCATAATTACTCACTACTATTTTATGAATCCTATCTTCAAAACATTATGGAATTCCTTGAAAGTCAGTGGGATATAAAGAACGGAGCTGATGCCTTTGTAGATGATAATCAAAATCTTGTTTTTGTTTTATATGACAAGGCTATAGAGCTGGGGAAAAGAGAGGGATATTTACAACCCAAGTAAACTGTAAGAGCTTATGATGAAGACAAGAAATCAATTAACTCTCAAATTTATTAGATCTCAATTGTCTCAGAATATCAAATGGAACCGAAATCTTTGGGAGGTTTCCATGATTGATCTCTATCTCATAAAATTGTCATAGAAATCAACTTTTTTAGATTTTCTTCAAAAGTATAGGTATAGAGGTCACCTCATTCATTTGAAATGACAAAGCGATAAATTAATTGAGATGATGAGCTATTCTTCAGATTGTTTTGAGTTTTTATCTCCAATTTATTACGATTTAAGAACCGTGACAATTTAAGATTAACGGATTTCGCTGAGATGATCTTTGATCCAGAACTAACCATCAGCTTCTCTTGCGGTTTCCAAATAAGCGGGTTTATCCAAATCTCGAATTTAGGAGGAAGCTAGAGCTGGATTGCCAAGTTAAGATGCGAAACAATTGGATTTACGCGGAACACATACATTTTATCTGTGAATTAAAGGAGAAGCCACATGGCTGAACGATTTTGGGAGAACTTGTCTATTATTTTGGCTGGAAAGAAATATCAGCTGTACGATTGAGTTAACCAGAAAATGTTTGCGGGAGAGTTTCACCATTCAGCGAATTGAATCGTTTGTACAAAGATTCGTCAGCTGCGTAAGATGGAACACATCGAATGCCCCAAAGTCCTGGGTAGAAAAGGATCAGCGTAGTATTAGATCAGATTACGTGATTTATTTCTGGAGGTAACCCGCGGGATAATTCCCAGCTTTGAGAGTATTCCAACATAGCAAATGTCCTATTGTATCCTTTTTCACTGAAACGTGTTGCATAGGTGAGTTAACTATATTTCAGATTCTCTATGGTTCGTCACCATTTCTATGGATGTATGGTCAACGAAAAACAAGTGGTCAAGGTCAATATGAAATCTGGATAAAATGGCTTGGTATCTGATTAGCCTACTGATACTAAGTCTATGCTTTAGTCTGATGCTGCCCGAGGAAGTACGAATCAAGCAAACTTAATTGGGCTTCAACATCAAGTTCCTTGGTTTTCATATTGTTCTTAATCAATGCGAGTATGGTTGAAGAATTTCGTATCGAGAAATTTTATGGACTTTCTATCAAATTAATTCATGATTTGAACACTGTTACTCATCCATAACTAATGTGATGGGACCATACTAGCTTTAGAATGCTTAAAAATTAAAATCTTAAAACAATCAATATTTAGAAGAGCGCGAAACATTCAATTTATATGAGATGTTTATCTAGAATTTATGATATCTATGAAATTAGGCTATTCGATAGTTAGTGATTGTTCTGTAAATGAAAGATTTGAACAACGCGCAAAGGTTAGAAAATTATTTACAAATCCCACTTGCATCATTTAGTTTTGATAATTTTCATGATATAATGTAGAAAAATATTATCTACAATCGGTGGAGGGAGTAAAGAAAAGAATATTTTCTGACTCTAAAGAACGTTTTTCCATCTGAAAAAGTACAGTATCGGAGTTAGCCTCGTGTTGTTGTCAACACTGGTATTTGTAGGAAACGTTTATGCAGACGAAGTGCAAGAGTCAATGCAGATTCCAAACTTTTAGTTGCCGTCCAAGAGAAACAAGGTGAGAGGGTACAAGAATCTGGTCTTGAAAAGCAAAAGCAAGCTCAATCGCATTGGTACTAGTTCTAAACCAGCTGAGGCAGCACTCCAACTTCAGCTTGCGCGGAAAATCCTGTACATGTCTGAAAAGAATAAATCTGAAAAACCAAATAGTTGTGAAAGCGCCAGCCAGCACGAGTGCTAAGCAACGGAAATCGCTTTCCAACTTCACAGGCCAGTGCAGAAAATCCTGTACGTTCTGTGCAGCATAAATCTGAAAAACAATCAAATGAAGCTGTAGACCAGCTAGCAAATTAGTGTTGCACCAGCTGAGTCAGCTTCTCAACTTCAAAAGCCAGTGCCAGCGCTCGCGCCTGTAGCTATCGAGAAAAACTGAATCACAACCTACAACCGATCAAGACGGTTCCTAAAAGAGAACTGCCTCATCAGGTGGTGCAACAACTTTGTAAAACAGGTGATACGTGATTACCGTACAAAATCCAGATGTTGAAGTAAATTCTTCCAAATGGTAACGGATTTGTATGCGTCCAGTGAGAAACTATCATTCGCAGAATGTTTGATAGTTTTAACCATCAATCGAAATCGATAAACTAGTACTTGATATCCTGAATGAGGTTAGAATCGCAAGTCGAAAACATGATGTGACTGGACCAGGGGCAAGATTGGGAATGCTTTTTTGATTCAAATTAATAACAAAGTGATTACACTTTTACAGATTACTTTGAGAAAAATAACTCGCATTATACGTTAAATTTAAGTACAGGTTGGAAAGCGTCTGTTAAGCCAAATGTTCCAACGAACTCAATTTCAATGGAACCAAGATTACAGTGAAATAGGAGTACTTGAAAATGCTCCAACACCAGCGCAAAATCAAAGGTTGAAAAACATGAGAAGCAGGTAAAAGGACATCCTGAATTAATCAAATGGACCATCCGTGTAAATGCAGGAAGCCTAGTAGTTCTACAGGTTTTAAAGTAATCTACCCAATTGATTTGATAGTCTTCCGATGATCAAGAGTTGGTTCAAGATGATGATCCAGTTTTAACAGAGTTTGATAATAGGCAGAATAGCAGCAGGGCATGCGCACACACCAATTCCTGATGATCACGTGGATTTGTGGAATGGAAAAAGCTCTAGAGCGAAAAGGTTCAACTGATTTCACCATATGTATCGAAAAGTGAAATGCGACCACAGATAGATATCAAGACAAGTCGTCTGGTTTTTATTCAAGATAGCAACTGAACGAAATGATTTACGTCCGTTGGCATGACTAGATTAGCGAATGTTTCGCAAACCCCACACTTGCAGAATTGCACACGGGAATGATATTAAAACAACTTATGCAACAATGGAGGGAGATAGTTACTACAACTTTTGCCTTAAGGCAGGAGGATCTGGCCTCAGCGACTAGCAAAAACCAGTCGAGATATTTATCATTCATGAAAATTGGGAAGGAAGCAAATGAAAAGTGCAAGGAGTTCACTTTTAATTTGATTGACGACCGACAGGTAGGTTGTTGATACCATGAGTTTAGGTAATATTACTTTTAACCACTGTTTAACCTGTAGGAACCTATCAGCGTGCAGTTGAGGAAGTCACTGGTTCAGAAGCTGGCACGACTTATGATCCACGAGCGCAATGTGACAATCTACGGTAAATGCTAACGAGATTCGCACATAGCTCAAACGACTATGCCAACTGATACAGAGAGTTCAACAATACCATCTCCGTTACAGGAACTGAGTTCAACAAATCTCTATCAAATGGAACGAATGCTGGTGATTTTAGCCTCACATTGACTGCGTGATAAGAATGTAAATCGAAACTGTTACTCACAAGGCTGATGGGAAAATTAATTTCAGCGAATTATCGTCCGACAGTTGGTGTTTGTCAAACTATACATTGCTAGGAAGTGGCGGTAACAACTGACGTAGATCACGATGCAATGACTATCGCTGTTAAAGTAGCAGTTACAAAAGATGAGGATCTAGGTCTGTTAACTGCCAAAACAGAGCTAACTCAACAGGTGGTGGGAGCAACGGGTACAGATGATACAAACTTTCAATAACTATGTTGTAGCTCCAGTTAAGACCGTGTCGACTTGCAGCAAGGCTCTGTGTACTGTAAATGGTGAAAAGCTGGCGAATCTAGCTCAATTGAAAGATGCGAATGGAACTGTTCTTCAAACTAAGATCATAATGCTAGTGGTGTTGTAGCTTTTGACGACTGGAGCTGATAATACCCGTTGGTACTACTGGCATACTGTGAAGAAGTTCAAGGTTCTGAAGCAGGAATGACTTATGACCCAATGAAAGCTGAAGTAACCATCACTGTTACGAAAGATGGTCAGCGTACTTAAGGCAACCAATATCTTCCATCAGATATAGAGTTCAACAATACTTTCACACCTGCTGCAACACAAGCACAATTCAAGTTCACTAAGAAACTTGTAGCGTAAAAGAACTTACAAAGATGCCTCTACATTTGAAATGCGTTTGAAAAATCGGCAAATGTGGATCCAAACGAAGAAGAATCGGTTGATGGCATAAACCCAGTTCGACGCCATCTCTTACGATAAAGAAGCGTTCTCACACTTATACCGTACGTGAAGTCAGCTGGAACTGATACAAAACATCGATTATGATTCCATGAACGCAGTTGTGACTGTAAATGTCACAAAAAGACGCTCAAACAGGTGTCTTGAGGCAACGTTACAATGCCTGCAGATACAAGAGTTTAACAACCTGCAGTAGCTCCAGTAAGACCTGTTCTTGACTTTAGCAAGCGCTCTTGCATACCGGAAATTGAAAGCCTGAAGCGAATTCAGTTTAAATTGAAAGATGCGAATGGAACTGTTCTTCAAACTAAGACCAATAATGTTAGTGGTGTTAGCCTTTGACGATTTTGACTTTTGACAATACCTGTTGGTACTACAAGTACTACTGTAGAAGAAGTTCAAGCGTTCTGAAGCAGGAATGACTTATGACCCACTGAAAGTCAGCGTAACCATCACTGTTACGAAAAGACGGTCACGTACTTAAGGCAACCAATACTCTTCCATCAGATACAGAGTTCAACAATACTTTCAAATCATCTCCCGTTAAGGTAAATCTTGAGTCTGATAAGTCCCTCTCAAATGGGAACATTGAACGCCGGTGACTAGCTCATACTGACTGCGATGTTAATCGTAAATGAAAACTGTTACTAACAAGGCTGATGGGAAAATTACTTCGGTGAATTATCATTCGATAAAGTTGGTGTTTACAACTATACTCGTTAAAGTTAGCTGAAGTGAAATAAACCTGATGTAGACTATGATGAAATGACTGTCGGCAGTTAAAGCAACAGTTACAGTGATGAGACTACAGGGTCTCTTTGGTAGCTCATACTGAAACGACTTCAACAGGTGGAGAAGCAACTGGTACTGATGACAAAATTTTAACAACTACGTTGTAGCTCCTGTTAAAGCACAGTTTAATTTCTACTAAGAAAACTTGATGGTCAGGTCTAAGGGCTGGTGAGTTTAGCTGTCTTCGAAGGATGAAAAAGGAAACGTTATTGAAACTGTAAGCAATGATGTTGAAGCGTAAGATCAAGTTTTCAGCTCTTGAGTTCAAACTTGGTCAAGAGCATGTACTTATATCTATCATGCGTAGAAGAAGTAGAAAGGTACAGAGGCTGGAGTTGAGTACGATAAGATGGTAGCGACTGTTGAGTTACTGTAACTAAAGGAAGGAAATGTTGACCCTTACTTCACAAATGCCTGAAGATACTGAGTTTAATACATAGCAACACTGCCAACACTCGCCAATACTCGCCAACACCACTCAACACCACCAACACCAGAAAACCAAAAGGTCTGAGTTGCCACACGGAACAATCTAAATCTGAATTGTTGCACTTGGTGCTGCGCTTATCTTGTAGGTCTAGGTTTGTTGCAAACGCAAAAAGAAGATGAAGCTTAATATCTGGCTCCTTTTGCAATTGTAGCGGATTGAAGAATAACTAAGGTTTCGGGCTATTTGATCAACTGTAGTGGGTAGATGAAAGCTAACATCTAGAGAGGACCAGTTTGTCTCTTTTGATGTTTTAAAGCAACTCAAAATCTCTAAAGTTTTCAAAGTTCCAAAACAAAAGTCTATTTCTGTTTGATATGCTTAATCAGATTATTAATACGTCCAAAATTTGGAGTTGAATAAGGTGATTGAAGGGCGTTGATGATCTTGCCCTTTATCCTGAGAAAGGTTTTAAAGATAGTCTGAAAGAGGATGAACCTGCTTTTAGATTGTTTTCAATGAGTCCCAAAGAATTTCTGCTCTTTATTCTGAAAGTGAAAAAGCAAGATCTATAGAGGATTATAGGTATTTAAGTCTTCGGAATAGCGGTATAGTTTGTCTAGAATTTTATTCGTCAAGTGCATCCGAAATATAGGTCGATAAAATCGTTTATCGCTGAGTTTACGACCATCTTGTTGAATGAGTTTCACACGCTGATACTTTGTGTATTCATGGGATTTTCGCTCAAATTGATTCATGATTTGACACGTACACGACCCATAGCACGGCTAAGATGTTGTACAATATGGAAGCGTCGAGTACTATTTTTGTATTTGAAAAGCTGTTTAGCCAATTTGTAGTAGGGCTAAAACATATCCATAGTAATGATTTTCACTCGACAAACGAACGTGCTCTATCATATTTAAGAAAAAGTGATTTCGAATGATAGCTTGTCGTTCTTCCTCAAGAACAGTGATGATATGGAGCTTATCAAGATCTTGACACAGCTCATCTTTCCCTTGGTAAAGGCGTACTCGTCCCGGTGACATCATCTCAGGCAGACGAGAAAAATCGTGCTCAAAGTGAAAGTCATTGAGCTATGTCATGACAGTTGAAGGAAATGGATTGCTGATGGGTATGTCGGTCAGTAGAAGCCTTTTCAATCAACTTCTAAGAAATTTTTGGGTTGATAATACGAGGAATTTGATGATTTTTCTTGACAATAGATATATCAGAACTTTCATTTTTAGCGATGATATCTACTATCCATAAAAACAAAGAAGCGTATGTATGGTCTCAGGAGAAGAGGTAGAAATAAGAATCTAGTCCAATATTCCAACAAGCCCAAAATGATGATAAAAATTTCAACTACTCTTATCTATAATAAAGCTACTCTGTTCTTTGAAAATTGAATCCACCCGTCTTGATTGAGTGTGCCGTAAGCAGGGACTGAGAGTATTTCCCGTGAAGCGGCAACTGGCACAAGACGTGTGAGAATTTCTAACAGACACGGGAGCTTTATCGCTCCAGACCCAAACGATGCGACAAACTAGATAAAAGGAGTTAATGCATAGTGTAGTAAACTTGTATGATTTGAAACAAATGGGAAATAAAGGTGGTTGTACCATCCAATTGATTCATCACTTTCCCTTTGGTATGGGCTATAGGACATCCAAAAAGACTAGCATTGAGTTCAACGTGGTATCTTTGATGGGAAGCGCAGTAGAAGTTACTCGGGAACCTTATTCGAGAGATCTACTCGCAGGTTGTTAGTTGTCAATTACAACATCAGAAATTGATAGTCTTATCAGCAGAGTAGCGAAAACTGCCTGTTGCATAGCGATACCTCAGATGTCCTCTGAACAACAGGAACGAATGGCAGTTCAATATGCAGAGCGTAGTCTTTATTTACAGTAAAAAGTCTCTTGAAAGATTCTAGAATGGTCTAGACGTCAGGCTTTTAGCACAAGATGCTGCTTATAAGATAGGAGTACAGAAATGAAGAATTGCTACAACTTCCCTGTATGCGATTGATACGATTAATCTGAAAGATTTTTAGGACAAACCAACTGATATAGAGAAATTTAAAGCTTTTTGAAAAAGAAGAGACTCTTTAGCCATTGCTTGGCAAGGATTCTTCATTTCATAATGAAAGACCCGTTCGATTCTAGACAATCATTTAGATCATCTGTTAGAGGTTAATGATCCAGAGAAACTTAGGCTGATTTTACTATGGATAAGTCACTAGACCAAGCTATTGATGAAGCTTTTAAATCCCAAATCACCTTAGACAAGAAGTGTACCGTCATACAGAAAGAGATGGTGAGATGATGTACAGTGGAAAGAACTACTATTCTCACTGCTAGGCATCTTACTAGGGCTATCTTTTTCATCATCGTTTGACACTTTGTATGATTCCTACACTGGAAATACTTTTAGATAAAATGGACCTGTCTCTGATGGAAAGTCAAGATGAAGTTCTTCAGCCGCCATGGAATGTTTCTTTTTACTGGAAAAATCAAGCGCTCTACTAGGCATTGTGAGATGCTGTTGGTTTATCTCATCTAGAGACTGGTACAATACTCGAGAAAGGTAGAATACGGGGATGCCCTGTGGAACTCGAAAAGAAAAAGCAGTTTTTACGGTAGGAATCTTTCTGGCGATACAATCTCACCGACATGTTCGTCTAGCATTATTAGATGATAAATTGCAAGAATAAGTGCAACATTTATTCGAACTCATCCCCTAGAGCTCACAAGAAGTTCTGTAACCTCAAACATTTTCGTGGTCGGTGATTGATATCACATAGCCTTGTTCAAACTCTCATCAGAGATAGTGGCAACTGCTTTCTTTTGGGAAATATTCTTAGTAAGTTATTTGCTTTTATTGCTTCCTCTCATTAGCAGAGAAGGGCATCCGCAAAGAAAAAGGAAATTCCCAATCATCAGAGGATAGCAGCAAAACTCTTTTCCCCGTCTGAAGAGCGTCTTTGAAATAGTCACAAAGTTTTCTGATGGCGAAAAATATGGCTCGTTGTTCTATCTGGCATCTTGAAAGCTATAAACGAGTTTTTCGCCCCAGAAAGGTCACAACACCTTGCTTTTGCCTCTGGGAAGATACCCACAGTATCAAGCTCCCAGTGCCCAAAAAGTTTCTACGATTACGGACCTCTTTAGACGTTTGAAATTATACACAACTTAAATCTTCCACGTGTTTCTTTGCTGTCGAGTTTTCCTTTACGACGAAGCTGACGCCCAAATCCAGATCAATCAAACCAGCATAGAGCCAGTTATAGATGGTTTTGAAGTTACCATTGGCTTTTTGTCTGCTTTCTGATAGCAGTGCCAAACCTGTTCAGGCGACCGTGAGGATTTTAAACTGTTCAATTTTTCAACTTTGGTGTCAAACAAGACTCTGACCTTTTGCTTTAGCCCCTGTGATCGTACTGTTCCTGTGCTGAGGTTGCGGAATAACCATTTTGGCATCGTCTTAACTCTCTGAAATGGTAGACTTATGATGCCAGTTTACTTGCACGGCAAAGGTTTCAAACCCAATCCACGCAGGTTTTATCTTTATTCGGTCAGTTGCGTAAGATGAAGCAGTCTCAGTTTTTCCTCGGGTTCTGTCTCTGTGTGGTTACTTACAGTTTATACCAATGAAACACTCATGAGTGTTGCACATATTTTACAATTTATCTATTGGAAAATAATGCCTAGAAATAACAAATTTTATAAAACATGAAAATCTATAATCGGAAAAAGTAAAATTTGATTGGAGTGATTATCATTAGAGGACAAGTATTGTTAGAAATATTATCTAGGAATCGCAACATATGTGAATATGCTGTTATTGAAAAGTGCTTTGCGATTCCAATGAAGTTTACTTTATAAAATGATAGAACCGATATTTAGTTTGTAACTATATGGCGAACTAAAAAGCTGGTTTTCAAAAATTACAGTTTAAAAATTTAAAAGATACAGTCTGATTTATATGGAAGATACTTTGTAAAGATTTCATAAAATAATTTAATTGCTTTTATGAAGTCAAATTTAGTTATGAATTAAAAGATACTTTATCACGTACTAGAGAGCACCACTACTAGTTGGGAGCAAAGAAAGATCTATTACGAAAAATCGGCAGTTAAAATGCTGAATTAATAGCAAAACAGTGAACTTGAAATATTACAGGGCGTATCATGGAGATATTAGCATAAATCATGCAGATGATTACGTTGAAAGAGTAAAGAGATTAGTTCGTTAAATTCCAGTTTAGTAATTTCATATCCTACGCAAAAAGCGGTTACCTTGAAAACTTTGAATAATTATCAAAATGATACTTGACTAGAGAAGATATGGCTTAAAGCAACAGAAAAGTGGCTAAGAGAATTGTGGATCTATATTTTGAATTGTAAAATTTACTTTTCAAGCTGCTGGCATAATATAAAAATATTTTGATTTAGAGTGTTGAGAAGTTCTTGAGCTCCTTTGCGGCAGAGAGAATGCCGTGGGTATGGTAGCAGGATTGTGGTGAGTCAGAGCTATTCTAACAGAAAGTGAAATATCAGAAAAGGAGAAGAATGGCAATATCGCAGTTATCTCTTGTTATTATGAAGAAGAGACGATTCCACTGTTTTATGCAGAAATGGGAAAATAGAATCTACAGATGAACGAAGAGTTTGATATATTTTTGTTAATGATGGTTACACAAGATAGACTTTATAAATTCACGACGCTGACCGAACTGCTAGATGAATCATGTTCATTATCTTTCTTTCAGGAATTTTGAAAGGAAGCGGCCTTTACGCAGGTCTCAAACGTGCAACTGGTGATCGGGTGACCGTCATGCGGATGCAGATCGCAAGATCCTCCGGAACTTTTACTCACAATGAAATCCATGCTGATAAAACCCCTGATTTGGATTTTGTGGGAACACGATGGACAACCGTGATGAGAGCTCCGATTCGTAGCTGCCAGAGCTGTTTAATCACATCACGACTGGTTGAAATGGATGGTCGCGCGACTGTCGGTCTCACGCGCTGACAAATGGTAAGCCTGATTTTAGATGCTGAATACAATCGTTTTTCCAAGGGGAATATTTCTATTAGTTGGTTTTGATACAGAGGATGAATATAAAATGTCAAAATGATTATAGGGTAGCATTAAAAACTGCAAGTGTTTTAAAGAAAAACGAGGATTGATACCGAAAGTAGAGAATGGATCTATTGAGAAATAATATATTGAAAAGCGATGTTATATGGCACAAAGAAGTTTATGAACAATGCTAAAAGAATGATTTTTTGATGAAGAAAGACAAAAGCTGATCGTTGCGTTCATTCAGGATGATGAAGCTGAGATCGAAGATCGATTCTAAGGGTCTTGAGTTTTGGGACAGCTGGTCTTCGTGGGAAATTGCGCTGGTACCAACCGCATGAATAAATACATGGTAGGAAAAGCAGCCCAAGCATTAGCTGAACTCGAAAGACCATGGTGAAGAAGCGATTAAAAAGGTGCGTAACTAGTTATGATGTCAGATATAAATCAAAAAGAATTTGCTGAATTGACTTGCTCCATCATGGCTGCTCATGCGAATTAAAACCTATATTTACAATGGTATCCATCCCACAATTAATGCTCTATGCATTAGAAAAATTGCAAAGTAAAAAGCAGGAGTCATGGTAACGGCTAGCATAATCCACAAGAATATAATGGCTATAAAGCGTATTAAAGAAGGTTCATAGATTTTAGATGATTACAGGACAAATTGCAGGTCATATGGATGAAATTGTACTTGAAGACATCAAGTCCATTCCTTTTGAAGAAGGCCTTGAAAAGCGGTTTTGCAAATTATATTGATCCATCTGTTGAAGAAGATTATTACAAGGAAGTTCTTGATTTAATGATCAATGAAGATGTTGATAATCGTCAAGGTCGGCTATATTGCCTTGAATGGTACAGGAAATATTCCTGTCGAGAAATTTGAAAAGAAAAGAGGATTTATATCTTTTGTTGTCAGGAACAAGAATTTCTGATCCAGATTTTACAACAGTTGGATTATCCAAATCCAGAATTTCCAAAAGCATTTGCTTACTCTGAAAAGCTTGAAAAGAAAACAATTGGACATTTTGATTGCCAATGACCCAGATTGTGATCGCGTTTGCTGGGAAGTAAGAGATGAATGGCGATTATATCTTTTAAACGGAACAAGACTGCGCTTGCTTGGTTTATTACATCTTCTTCAACGTTATGCCCTCAACACTTTGCTGGAAAAACCCTGTCAGCATCTATCGCACAGGTGATTTTATCTAGAGCAATTGCAAAAGAAATATGGCATTGAAAACAGTTGAGACTTTGAAACTGGATTTTAAAAATATCTGTGAAAAGCTTTCAATGAATATGAACGCACCAAAGACTCATGTGTCGGTTATGAAGAAAGTATTGCTCTGTTATGGAAACTTTGTCAGAGACAGAAGCTGTCAGTGCTTCTGTATGATGATCGTGAGATGGCTGCTTACTTTAAGTAAACAGGGTAAGACTTATAGATGTTTTCGAAAATGATATCTATGCAGAATTTGATTTTAGTAATGAAAGATAGGTTTGCTTGAGCTGAAGCGTAGAAGCGTCAAGAGAGAATCGGTCGCATGATGGAAGAATTTGAGAGAACATCCGCTGACAACAGTTGGTAGCAATGGAACTTGAAAAAGTGATTGACTTGAAAGATGTACTATCTGATTTTCCAAAACAAACTGCTTGAAGACATTATTTAAAGATGTCTCAGTATGCACTCAGACCGTCAGGGTACAGAACCTAAAATCAAACTACATCTATTCAATTGGTAAAGACGAAAAGGAAAGCGAAAACTCGATCTCATTGAAAGGGCTTGCTGAGATGGATAGCGTGAATACAGATATAAAAACTGAGCGCCTTTGAGAACTTCAAGTTTTCGCTTTTAAAGATTTAGTCGAATGTTTTGGCTGTATTGTGGTCGATAGCAGAGAGTTCATAGCATTGTTGATAGGCCGCGAGCTTGCCAGTCCTGTGGGCTATCAAATCAATCTTTCCGTCGTAACTACAGCAATCTCCAGCAGCATAGATACCTGCGATAGAAGCTTTCTTTGTTTGCTATTGACGATAATCTTGTGGCGATTGAGTTCTAGTCCCCATTTTTAAGTTCCAACAGATGATTTGGGAGCTTTCATAATTGACAAAAAGTGATCAAGCGGCAAGAGCCTGTTTCATTGCTTTTCACTTTAGGTAATCTCAAGATGAGTGAGTTTGTTTCATCGCCTCAGTGTTGACTTGGGACAAATGGTGTAATTTGCCACCAGACAGTAGTGCTTTAGCTCATTGACACTGTGCTCTAAAGCACGGAAATTATCCCTGCGTGGTGAAATGCTGCATCGGCACCTATCATCGCGCCAATGCCCAATCAACAGCAGAGTCACCACCGCCTGTGAACAACAATATTTTGGTCCAGCGTATTGATTGACATTTCGACACGTATAGTGAATGTTTTCAAATTGGTCTGCATTTTCTAGCTCCAGCGGACGTGGTTTTAAAGCAGCACCTCCCATAGCAACAAAATGGCTTTTGAGATGTGTTTTCCTTTTGCTAGTTGTTACAGGTAAATAATTCATCGTCAATATCAATTACAGTCTCATTGAGATGTATGCTTGTTTCAAATGTTTCTTTACTTGATCAATCAAAACGCTCAATCAATTCTTCACCTGTTAGATTGATAAAACCAGTGAACATCCAGAATTTTCTTTCAGGATAGAGAATGGCTGGCTGTCCACCGAGCTGAGGCAGCGAATCAATCACCCACTTTTGCTTGACGCATGTGCATAAAAGCAGCAAAGACCCACAGGTCGCACCAACAATCGTACATCAAAATTTCAGACATGATTTCTCCTTAAAATAGTAACGTATTTCTATTTTACTTCACAAAATGAGGAAAACGACAGAGAAATTGTGTTAGGGTGACGGAATTGTGCTGGCGGGTTGAAAGGCAGATTATATTAGCGATGAGACATAGACATGCAAGCAGTTGCACATTTTATTGAAACATTTGTTCCAGAACATTATGATATTTTAGATTTGAATCGGAGCACGTTCACAGGTAAGCGCATTAGCGGAGAAGCAAAAAGGTGAAAAATTCTCTCTTCATCAGAAGGATTTGACAATCCAGTCCGTTGAGGTAGCTGGCGAAGCTCGTCCTCTCTGCAGATACGAAAATGAAGCAGTCTTTACGCTGAGCTTGGTCACAGGAGTTGTTGAAGTACATGATGACTTATACAGGTAAAATTACAGATAATAAGGACGGGGATTTATCCTCTTTTACTATACTGTTGATGGAGTCAAAAAGAAGTTCTTTTCACTCAATTTGAAAGTCATTTTTGCACGTGAAGCCTTTTCCATGTAGATGAGCCAGAAGCAAAAGCTACATTTGACCTTTCTTCTTTGAAATTTTGACCTTAAGAAGTTAGAAATTCGCACTTTCAAACATGCCAGAAGTTGATGTAGAAAATCGAAACAGCAACCAGCATCTGGAAGTTTGCAACGACCGCATGTCAGTTCATCTTTTGGCGTTCGCGGCTGCGATCTACAGGCAGGTAGCAGCAAAACGAAGAAATGGTACCTGGTCGGCGTGTACTCTACCAAAGCTTCACCCTGCTTCAAATTTGGAATTTGCTTTAGATATTGCAGTTCGCTCATTGGATTTTCGCGAAGATACGGTGAAGTATCCACCTCCTCTACTGCATGTAGCTTTTGCCAGACTTTTCTGCAGGAGCTATGGAAAATTGGGGCCATGGTCACTCATCGTAGAAGTTTATCTTTAGTAGATGAAAACTCAACTGCTGTTAGCCGTCAGCAGCTCTTGTGATTGCTCACGAATTGGCTCACCAATGCCTGGTAACTTGGCTGGCAATGAAGTGGTGGATGGCCTTTGGCCCAATGAAAGCTTTCGCTACAATATGATGGAATATGTCTGTGTGAATGCCATTGCTTCAACATGAAAGCATTTTTGAGGATTTCCAAACAGGTGGTGTCCTCGGCCCTAAAACGGGATGCGACTGACTGCGTGTCTAATCTGTCCATGTGGAAGTAAAACATCCAGACGAAATCAATACGTTGTCGACCCAGCGATTGTGTTTATGCTAAAGGAAGTCGTCTTATGCACATGCTTCGTCGTTGGCTAGAGATGAAGATTTTCGCATAGGCTTTGAATGCGTATTTGCAAAACACCAATAATACAGTCACACTGATTGGTCGTGACGAGGAATGCTCTCGGTAGCTTCAGCGTGATGTGCAGCGATGGATTCGTAGGAACAACCCGAGCTGTCCGCTTTTGACAGCGGTTGTGGAAGATGGACACTTTCAAAATTTCTCAAAAACAATTCTTTATTGGAGAAAAGAAGAAAAGGTCGTGCTCGGCTGGTTCGTTGACCAGTTAGTACTGGACTGGGTATCCCAGATACCCTAGAAACCGAAACGCTTGAAACTCCAAATTATGCAGCTCGTAAGCAGTGCACGAAGATGTGCCTACTTGTTACAGAAAAATACTGTGCATTACATCACCGGATTGGTCATAGGTGAATTGCTGATACATCGTGGCAACTATTACAGACTCTAGATAATACAGGTAAGCTACAAGTAGTGCAAGAACGTCAGTCATTAGTTGCCAGTTGGTCTCTGTTTCTATTTGCAGATTTAATCCCAGTCATCGAGTATCGACCAATGAAAAAGTCTTACCTTGTAGTATCTGCTGTGGAAGCGCTGTACTAAATAGCTTTGCGGACTTTTGTAGATGAAGGAACAGAAACAGAGGTTGCTTTTCTAAGAAATTACTTCGTTGCTTGAATCTGCTCACTCTTTGACCGACTCGGTTTTGGCTAGCTATAGCAGGCGAAACAGATGAAGATGAATTAATCCCGTCAAATTGTTGTAGCGAATATGATTGCGGCTGATGATGAAAGCGAGTCAAAAAGCTAGCCAAAGTGTTTAGTTATCGCCGATACTTTGGAAAAACTTCCTGCAGCCACTCGCTTGCAAATTTTGATTAACCAAATCAAACACTATGAGACAAAGGAACTGACCGATCAATATCTGGCAACCTACATTGCAAATGCGGTTGATGGCACTCTCCACGTCAATTGGCTGCGCTCTGTCTTATACGAAGAGGAAGCAGCACGACACGTCTTTTTAAAAGAATGGAAAATAAAGATGTTGTGAAGCCACAAGCACGTACCAGTGAGTTGGTATCTGACTTTTCGCCATGATTTTACTCAGGGAACGATTTGGACCTGCGCGCGCGGTTCCGGGATTGGATCAAGTGCGGTCTTGGCGGAGATAAGGAGCTCGACAAATTTGTCACGTATCCAGCAATATCTTTTAAACGCGCGTGAACGCTTGGCGGTGAACATAGTCTCTTTTTGTAACCACACATACTATCTGATCGGCACTAGCCGTAACATCAGCATGAATCAAAGAAATTTCCGTCGTCATTGATTTGACTGACAAAGAAAAAGCAGCTGTTGAAGCAGCACCGAAAGCGATCAGTATAACAGTATAAAAGAGAAAAGGTTGAAATGATAATGCTCAGCTTTTTCTTATTGCATATTTTGCTACGTTTTATTAGTGATAGGCTTTTTGAAAGAAAAGCGCTTTGACTTGAAAAATAAAATGAATTGGTGTATAATAAATCTGTAAAACGATTGCAGGAAGAGGTGGAGGTCTATCTCAAAATCAGAACGCAAAACACAGGTAATTTAGAGGAAATCAATCATCAATCAGTTGTTTTCGGATAGCTTAGTCTCGTTTGTTAAATACGTCTGAATCAACAGTTCGTAGAGATTTCTAGACGAATTGGAAGATGAAAGAAAGCGCGCGCCGATTCACGGTGAGCAGCAAAGCATCTCATTTCCTCTTAAGATGGAAGAGTTAAATCACAGAAAATCTCATCAAAACGTTCAAGATAAATTACGAATTGCTCAAACAAAGCATGGGAATTGATACAAGAACAGGATGTCATTTTTATTGATGCTGGAACGACAAATGAATTGTTAATCACTGAGCTTGCTACAAACATATGACGGCCAGACCAACTCCATTCACCATGCTACAAAATTGAGTTGAGAAAACATTCCAACGGTCACATATCGGAGGGGTTGTCAAAGCTCGACAGATGCTAGTATCGTTGTCTTTGAACCAAATCGGTCAGTTGAATTTCAATAAAGCTTTATTGGTAAGGAATGATTGAGATGAAAATTTCTAGCACGCCCGAGGCGTGGAAGAAGGAGTAGCCGAAGCTGAGCGATTCTGAAAACGCCAAACAGATTCTAGGAGCTATCTTTAGCTGACGCCTCTATCATCGGTCGTGACTCTCTTCGTGAAAGTCGCACCTACCATGCACGTAAGTATTACCAGTGCTCGCAGCCAGCGAGGAGCACTGGAAAAGATAAAGAGAAAAACGGAGGTTATTGAAAGTAGCATGATTTATACTGTTACGCTTAACTTTCTCATTGACCATATTGTCCGTTTAGAGGCAAGGTCAATGTTGGAAGTGTGAATCGTATGGAGAGCGGATGATAACTTTGCCGGTGGCAAAGGCATCAAACGCAGTCGTGCGCTCAAACGTTTTGGGAATCTCGACAATACAGCGACTGCGCTTTATCGTGGCTTTACTCGGAAAAATTTATTACTGATACCTTTGAAAAATGAAGGATTAAGTGACCATCGTTTGTCCAAGGCCGAGGATACGTATCAACGTCAAGATTATGCCAGGATGCTGAGACAGAAATCATTTGGAACGGGTCCGACCGTCTCACCAGAGCAATCTGGCAGCATTAAAAGATATCTTTCAGGGCTGTCAGAGAAAGATACAGCTGTTCGTATATGCAGGTCAAGCAATAAAACGAAATGTCGTTATCATAAAGAGTTAATTAGCCCCGACGAGACAAACTGGCGCACAGGTACGTTTGCGATTTCGAAGGATATACACTTAGATTATTGATTCACTGGACTTTCAGCCATTATTGGTTAAGCCGACAACCACGAACTTGCGTGATATTTTCGGAGTGAAGCGGGAAAAGCTGACGATGATTGGAGCAAATACGCTCGGGAAATTTCAGCGCAAAGGTGCGCAACATGTCACGGCTTTCTATGGCAGGCGACGGCACTTTTGGCGATCAAAGGATTTCGAGCTAGTTTTGCACCAATCTAGGGAATCGTAAAAATTCTGTCGGAGCAGGACTCAATCGGTTGCAGGCTTTATCGAATTTATTCGTGTCAGGAAATGCTGTTGAAGTCTTTCCAAATGAGAGTAGCGAGGGACGGCACAACTTTCTGATGACTTCTGGCAACAGCCGCTTTTATTAACGAAATAGTAGGAAAAGTAGAGGTAGATACAGTACTCAGGACTTTGCTGAGAAAAGATGTGATGATATGTTAATGACTACAAGCAACTGAAAAACAGCTGCTATTGATGAAATGATTCGCAGTTTAGTTGACCACAGTTATGTGACAGATTTTGAAACATTCAAAGAAGGAATCTTGGCTCGTGAAAGTTTTAACGTCAACAGGCTTGAGCGACGGAGTGCTCATGCCACCAGTAAAATGCGGCAGTCAAAAAGCAACCGTCTCTTTTGCAAAATCAAACAAAGGTGTGGATTATGAAAGTTTAGACAGACAAACCGACAGATTTGTTCTCAGGATTGCTGCACCAGAAGGAGCGAACGATACTCGCTGGCTGCACTCTGCAGAATTGTCCACAGTACCGATGAAAAGATGGTTGCAGACAAACTTCGTCGTCATCACCAGATGAGGGATTGCATTATTTGACCAAGCATCTGAAAAAGCGAGAACCTCAACGGTAGTACCAGCAAACCAAAAGATGGTGATTTCTTGTTGCGCACAGTGCGCGTACAACGGAAACGGCATACCGTGTGGCGCAAGAAGCTCTTCAAAAGGTAGTTGCTGAAACGGTGTTGGCACTGCAAGCTGGAAACCAACGGTGCTAGTGGTAATGGGAAACAAACCGACCCGCAGCAAGAGGTATCAAAAGCAAAAGGGTTATTGGTGCGGCTGATAAAGCTGTGTGGAATGGATCGACGTACGGCAAGTCACTGATGAACCGCCCAGTCGCTGGACGGTATTCGTAAGAGTCAGAAGAGTTGATTAACCTGGCATTGTCAGTAGCGCGAAGCATCATGCAGCCAATACAGCGTGCCTCCTCTTCAACATCAAATGCAGCAGGCGGTTTCTAGCAAACACTTAGCTGAGTGTAGCTAGCAATGCTCGCATTCAAGCGGCTATCAGGTGGTATCATGATTGCGTGTGGCATCTCGATTGACCAAGCAATGAGCGCCAAAAGATCGAATTTGGCAAAACTTCGGCACTACCTAGCTGGGCAGCTGCGTTTAAGAATATTGGTGGCTCACCTTTGGCTTACATAGCCCTGTACTTGCTGGTTATATCGTTTATCTCTATCGCTGAAAAGCCAGGTTTAGCACCAGTGTTTGCAGCAGGTAGTAGCTAGGTCAGCAGGTCTTGCTTTGGTATTCCATTTGGTGGAAGCGTGGAAAGCAACTCTGCAATTTGCTGTTGTACAAATCTCTGTCTCCTTGAGCTCTAGTGGGTGGTGTGTCAAGGCCACGTTGTAACCTCCAGCCTTTGAGTGGTCTCTCCAAAACTCACTTTGAGGGTATCAAGTCCATTCGACTTTCATCCACTTAGTAGTGCCAACTGAAGCTTGTACGCTGCTGGCAAGATTCCAGCCTACCGCCATCAATACTGGCTCTGATTAGTTTCCTTGTAGCGCCATCTGCAGTTCAGCTGTCCTCCTGACCTGCTGTAGGTGGTATGACGTATGGCTGATATGGGCGGTCCCTCCAACAAAGCGGCTATTTATATCTTTGGTACAGGAACTCTGCAGCAACCGTTTCCAACAGGGTGGTCCAGCTGTAATGGCAGCGGTTATGCACAGGTATGGTTCCACCTCGCAGTCTTAGTTTCAACCTTCCTATATCTAAAAGATAAACTCACCGAAGAAGAACGCACCAGTGCATTGACAAACATTGCTATGGGACTATCTTCATCACTGCAGTAAAGGCTACATTTGGTGCTGTTGACCCTGCTCGTGGTGCTATTCCAAGCTTGGTTGGTTCAGCGTGCAGGGCGCACTGGTCGGCATGGCTGGTATTGAAACTCATGGCACCACACGGAGTGTATCTTCGTTATTGCACTCACTCAACGCCCTCCCATCATCATCTTCATCTTGATTGGTGCAACTGTAAGTGGTGTGTTATTCGAGCACTTTGTAAACTCATTGACAAAGTCAACGATGAGCCCACCACTCCCCAGGCGTGTAGAATACTGCAGCTCCTTTTTAATCTAAAAGAAACATTGAGAGAGGATTTTCACCACTGATTAAAGAATAGGCGCTGGAAAATATGTTATAATTTTGGCAACGCATGGCTTTGGAGGAGAAACGAAACGAATCACAACGCAAAAGAATGTGTCAGTCAATATCACCATGATGCACGCATCAGAGTGGGAAAAGAAAACGGAACCCCAGGAAACATAAAAAGTGGATGCTCAATTTTCAATTGTTAAACTGACGCATCAAGAGGACAAGTAACTTCTATCGTTGTAATCAGTGAGCTTTATGATTGTCTTTCGATGCTTTTGCACTGGTGGAAACAATCTCACAAGTCAACCACATCATGGGACAAATTGTCACTGAGCCAAGTGAATTTGAGCAGGACGAAGTAGAATATAATCTTGTCTCGTCCAAGTCATGTCCGTCGTAAATCGTTTGACCTATGAAGCAACAGGAAAATCGCTCTTGATTTGCTGTATCAATTCTGGAGTTTTGAATGGCGCTGAAATTAGCTCGTACTACTGATTCAGTCAGCATATTTGGATAGCAAAGCTTTCATCGAAAAACTGTATATTTATTTGTCTTTAGATATTCGCTAGATATTGACGTTGGAGCACATCGAGCGAAAGAATCTTCGTGAGCGAATTTCATCAAAAATGGCAGCTCTAATGAATTGCCAAAACTAGCCAAACTGGAGGCCGGTTAGCTTAGTGACACAACCCGTCTTCGTATAGAAGCGGCAAGGTTATACCCGCGTCGCGGACCGTTTTTATCGAGTGGCATCAGGCTTTTATCAAAAGGTATCAGCACGTGAAAGACGAATTTCCAAGTTTAGAAATTGCTTTTCCAGATTCAAAATCACAGTGCTGCTTGAATGCTGTGAAGCATACTTTGAATTCAATGTAGCAAGGGTCAGCGTTTGAGCAAAATTTTGAGCAATCTTGACGTTCAAACTCAAGCGAATTGGCGCTATCGCGTGTAGATGACTTAAATCATTTGTGAAAGGGTTACTAGTTTGTCGAACGGCGCTGCACCTCTGGAAACCTGTCTCGTATCAAACCAATTTCTTTACTCACTGATGAGGGTGTCATATGAGCTTTACGAAAAGATCTCGTACTGAGAAAAAGCTACGAAACGCCCAGGATTGAGATTGCATAAAAGATCTGACTGCACAGGAAATCACTATGGTGATTATTCATGGAACATGCTTTTCGAAAGCAGAACATTTACATCAAATTGCTGTTAGAAGATGGTGTTCGAGATTCCACTGTCGACGATTACGTAGTGATTGAACTCACCCATGCTGGAAGTATTGCTCTAGCTTTATATTCCGACTGTTGTTTCTCTAAGGAGAATTCGATGAGTATAAAGGCCGTCATTGCTGTGGTTCTCAAAGGCGGGATGACAAGCTGCTTTATAACATGGCGACAGAAGATCCTGCTTTAGAGCTCGTTGACTGCTTGATCCGTTCACTCGCAGAAAGAGTGTAGCGCGTTCCTGCTTTTTAACTGGGGAAAAGAAGAGATTTGAGTGGCGTAGAAGCGTGATGTATAGGCTGATTTTGCCAACCAACCCTACAGCAGCGCATGACATTTGCATTTTGCATTAGAGCATGGCTTTGCGCCTCGGTGGTCGAACGACTGGACTTTACATCGGATGAAATCAAAAGAGTAGTAGGAGCTTTCTTGGCAAAAGAGCTGGGAGTGCTTTGATTGCCCTACCTTTGCTGTGGAGCGGTTCTTGATGGCTGCAGCGCAAGCAGCCAACATATCCAGATGTGGGAAACTATCGAATTACATCATGATCAGAAAAAGGATGTGCCGAGCGGCACAGCGATTAAAAACAGCTGAATCTGATTAGCAAGTGGTTCGCCACAGGCAGCTAATCAGGGCAATGTTTGAAAAGAGCGTCATAAGGAGCGCGTGGCAGAAATGGACGGCATGCGCATCTCATTCGGTTCGTTTACCCGCTTGCGGCTCATCAAGAAGTCATCGACGGTCAAGGAAGAGTTTGACACGGTCATGATTCCATACGATCGTAAAGTCTCTACGACGTTAATCAGGTATTAAGAAAGTGGCCGAGAGAGAGCTTGTTCACGGATTGGAATATTTATTATGAGACTAGAAAATCTGCCTTCTGAATTTCAGGAGGTTTTTACCAGTACTAAAGAAGATTAAGAATGCCGGCTTTGAGGCGTATTTCTGTCGGTGGTTCGGTACCATGATGCTTTATTGACTCGACCGATCCATGATGTGGATATTGCAAGTCCAAGTTGTCCGTGAAGAAACCAAACGTATTTCTTGAGCGAAACGATTGATGTCGGAATTGAGCATGGGACAGTTTTAGTCAGAAGTATTAACCGCGACATACGAAGCGACGACTCTTTCGGACGAGGATATCTAGTGTAGACTATCGCAGACCCAGCCAGCGTCACTTCTGTGTCGTCTCTTAAAGAAGATCTAAAATCGGCGCGATTTTGCCGATCAATGCTTTGGCTTTGCATGAAGCAGGGAATGTGATTGACTTTATTTGCAGGGTTGGCTGATTTAGAAAAATCAGATTTGGCGTGCTGCAGGAACACCTTCGGAACCGTTTCAACGAAGACGCTCTGCGCATCACAAGTGCGCGATAATTTCAGTTTCAGGCATCTTTAGGTTTTCGATCGCGGACACCAGTACACATTATCAGGCTATGAAACTGTGCGCACAATAGATTTTGTGGAGCGGACTTTCATTGAACGTGACAACCATTGACAGCGTCTTAGTTGGTCTGTCAAAGGATTGCAAAAGTCTGCTTGCCGTGGTAGCATCGACTATTTACCTGACATGCAGCAGCCAACTGCTACAATTGAAAACAATGTCTGATGCTAAAGAGTTTTCAATTTACGAGTCTCAGAGCAAGCGTGGGCACACTCAATGGTTCTTCAAGTAAAATGTTATTCTCAAACATTGAAAACTTCAAATGAATTTCAAAAGGCGTAGAGCAAATTGTCACGATTTATACTATCCGCCAAAGGCATTTTCGATGGAAGAATGCTATCGTTTTGAACTGGACCTGATGACACAAGCAGAAGAAACTGTCAAACAGGATTAGCGGGTTGATTTTGAAAAATTCATTCTACTTTATGATTCACTAACAATTCATGATAAACATGAAATTGTCGTCAATGGTGGTCTGTTAATCAAAGAATTTGGCTTTTAAGCCGGTACTTGCTTTAGGACAGCTCTTGACTGAGATTGAGAGAGCTATTGTGAATGGCGTCTTAGACAACTGTCTGAGGCTATTTTAGCTTTTAGAGGAGAGAAGATGAGGACTTTATTGTTGAAAAGTACCAAAATGGTGGAGATAAGACTGTGAAAAATATTTCTTTTATTATTCATGGTTTGACTGCGTGGCTTGATTGGGGTCAATGGAACTGGAAAAACGACTTTTGAATGTCCGCCTGGAAAATCTGGATTTGACGGGGATGTCAACTTTTTCTGCTAAACCGGGCTATAAGATTGGCTACTTAACCCAAGAACCGCACTTTGATGACGACAAAACGGTACTAGATACGGTTTATCTAGCAATCTGCGAGAAATGCAGCTCATTCTAGAGCATGAGCCTATTGCTGTCTAACTATGACGAAAGCAATCAATCTCGTTTAGAGAAAATTATGGCTGAAATGGATGTCTTCTGCTTTGGGAAATTGAAAGTCGTTAAGACAGTTTTGTCTGGGCTGTTGAACGACTTATCTGCTAGGCTGGCGATTTTGGTCAGGAGGTTATGGGACGTCGCGTTCAATTAGCACAAGTTCTGTTAGAGATGATGACTTATTGCTCCTTTGATGAACCAACCAACCATTTGGATATTGATAGCATTGAATGGCTGACGAATTTTGAAGAATTCCAAAACAGTTCTTTTCATTACCCATGACCGCTATTTTCTAGATCATGTTTCGACGCGGATTTTGAACTGACAGCGGAGATTTGGCTTGAATATCGCGAAATTATCAAGATTATGTCCGTTTCAGCGCAGAACAGACGAGCGAGATGCCTTTCTCCAAAAAAGTGCAACTTTATAAGCAGGAATTATCCTCGATGCCGTCAGCCATACCAGAGCAACCAAGCAGCAAGCTCGAATCAACGGTTTTCTAAGATTTGAAAAAGGATTTTATCTGATCAAGCGATTCAGACAGACTTAGAAAATGAATTTCGAGACCAATGTATTGGGAAGAAAGTGATTGAATTTAAAGATGGACTTGCTTTATGGTGACAAGAAGATTCTTTTCTATTTCAATTTGTTAGTTCAAAATAGATCGGATTGGGATTGTGGGATAATGGTGTTGAAAACATTCCTTGCTTTAATCTAATTGCTGGGAAATTAGCACCTCAATCTGCTAACAATTGATCATTGTGAGACGGTTCGTGGCTGGCTTTTCACAGCAAACTGAAGCGGTTGGACGAATCCAAGCGTTATTAATTTTTGCAGAAGTCGTAGAAGAAGTTAAGACATCTGGGGACGACATCTATTGTTGAACTGTTAGAACAATTTCTCTTCCTCGCTCCACTATGGAACTTTGATTGAAAAATTGTCTGAGGAGAGAAAAACGGCTTTACTCTTCTCGGGTTATTGTTGGAAAAGCCGAATGTCTTGCTGTTGGATGAGCCAACCAATGATTTAGACATTACAACTCTGACGGTATTGGAGAATTTTTTGCAAGGTTTTAAGGACCAGTCATTATAGTCAGCCATGATCGGTATTTTCTTGATAAAGTAGCAGATAAGATTTTAGCTTTTGAAGTGGGAACTATCATGAGAGTACTTCGGGAATTACACGATTATTTAGATGAAAAAGCTTTTTCTGGCTGAGAGTTCTACCATTTCCAAAAAGACTGGAAAAGGAAAATACAGTGAAAAGGAGAGAAGGAAGGCATGAGCTATTTTGAAAAGCAGGAGTGGGAGACCATTGAGGGGGATATTGAGGTACTGGAAGAGCGGATTTCTGAGATTGAATCCACTATGCGGAGAATGGAGCCGACTTTGTCCGCCTATCTGAACTTCAGCAAGAATTGATGAGCAGAACGAAAAATTACGAAAAATATGAACGCTCATGAATACTTGAGGTACATTAGTATAGAGTATAACTATATATAGGCGTATTACGAGCATCTTTACATTTTTAAACAAGGTCTATTTTACAAGTCCTATAAAATTTGCATAATACCAATTAATTGAATAAGAATCCGCAAGACTAGTAGCTTGGGAAGTTTGACAGGGAGAAGAGCCAGAGACTGAGAGCTCTTTAGATGGAATCTAGTGAATTCACTTGCAAAAGGATTCGAAAATTAAGGTCCGGAAAATCAGATAAAAACGGATGGTACCGCGTGTCAACGCTCCCGCTTATGGAGTTTTGGCATGCGGTTTTTATATTTGGAGGAATTATGTCAACCATTGAAGAACAATTAAATAAGCTTAGAGAAGACTGGTATGTCGTTGATCTCAACTGAAAAATGAAAAGAAATGCAGAATCTGCGTGTTTCTGTCCTTGGAAAGAAAGGCTCTTAACAGAAATTTTGAGACAAAGATGTCTCAGCTGATATGCGTCCGATTATCGGGAAACATGTCAATGAAGCACGAGATGTGTTGACTGCTGCTTTGAAGAATCGGCAAAGTTACTGGAAGAACAAAAAGGCCAATCAGTTGGCGAGTGAGCCCTGTCAGACGTCACCCTTCCTTACCGGAAAAATTTCTGCTGGGAATCGCGTGTTCTTAGCCAAACAAGTGAAGAAATTGAAGATACTTTTCATCGGTATGGGCTATCATGTCGTAGATGGTTTTGAAGTTGAAACAGACTATTACAACTTTGAGCGAATGAATTTACCAAAAGACCACCCAGCACGTGATATGCAGGATACTTTTCTACATTACAGAAGAAATTTTGCTGCGTACATCACGCCCAGTTCAAGCTCGTAGCTGATGGATGCTCATGATTTTTCTAAAGTACTCTAAAATGATTTCGCCAGGGCGTGTGTTCCGACGTGGATACGGACGATGCGACGCATTCTCACCAATTTCATCAAATTAAGCGTTTGGTTGTCGGGAAAAATATTTCTATGGCAGACCTTCAAGGGACATTGCAGCTCATTGTGCAAAAGATGTTTGAGAAGACCGCAGCATCTCGTCTGCGTCCATCTTACTTCCTGTTTACAGAGCCATCTGTTGAGTGGATGTTTCTGCTTCAAATGCGGTGGGCAAAGGGCTGCAATGTCTGCAAAAAGACTGGCTGGATTGAAATTATGGAGCTGGAATGGTGCACCCTCGTGTCCTTTGAAATGAGTGGCATTGATGCTGATGTTTATTCTGGCTTTGCTTTTGGACTGGGTCAAGAACGGGTGGCTATGCTGCGCTATCGGTATCAATGATATTCGTGGCTTCTATCAAGGTGATGTTCTGTTTTTTCAGAACAATTTAAATAAATGCTATGTTAGTAAAAAGTAAAAAGAAGGACAGGTTGAAGTTCTACGAGAACTGGAAGTGCAAAACTTATCAAGAAACTTTCACCATATCAAAAGTGGAAGATATGCAAGATTATTTACTCATGAACTCTCCCTTGAGCAGATTCAGAAGGATTTAGTGCAAATAGAGTCGGAGACCTATTTTGCACTAGATGAGAAAGAAAAGATTGTTGGCTTTCTTAAATTTAACTGGGGACAAGCACAGACTGAGCCCGTAGAATCAAAAACACTCAATGGAGAATGCTTTTGAGGTTCATCGGATTTATGTTTTGAAACCTTATCAAGGACAGGGCTTTGGCAAGGAAATGTTTAATTTTGCCATGCAAGAAGCTACTAAAACGAAAGTTTTTCGTGGATTTGTTAGGTGTTTGAAAAGAATTTCAAAAGCGCAAAACTTTTTACTTTAAATATGGTTTTGAACGTTTTAGTGAGCATGAGTATGCGACTGGTGAAACGGTTGATATTGACTGCCTCATTCGGAAAGAATTAAATTAAGCGAAAAAGCACTTGGCTTGGCACTTGTCCCCAGCTTCAAAAAGAAAGGAAGTAATATGAGGCAAATTGAGCAGAAACAATAGTTCTCAAAGATTTCTATGCACTCACATAGATGAATTATGCTAGTAAGTTATAAATGGTTAAAAGAACTAGTTGACGTAACTGTTCTGGAGTGAAGAATTAGCTGAAAAATGTCAACGACAGGGATTGAAGTAGAAGCGTCAGCCTCCTGCTGAGGGATTGTCAAAAATTGTGAAGTTGGTGAAGTGATGACTGTGAAGATGTAGCTGAAACACATCTCCATGTCTGTCAATGAATGTTGGAGAAGAAGCGCTTCGACAAATCGTTTGCGGTGCCCAAATATACGAGCAGGAATCATAGGTTATGGTAGCTCTTCCAGAGCTCGTATTGCAGATAATTATAAGATTAAAAAGGAAAAATCCGTGGTTTAGAATCCCTTGGAATGATTTGTTCTCTTGGAGAATTAGGCATTTCTGAACTCGGTTGTTCCAAAAGAATTTTCCGACGGCATTCAAATCTTGCCAGAAGAAGCTGTGCCAGGGGATTCTGCTTTTCCTTATCTTGACTTGATGAGAAATTATTGAGCTTTCTATCACACCGAACCGCAGATGCGCTTTCAATGCGTGGAGTAGCGTATGAGGTAGCAGCCATCTACGACAAGTCAGTTCATTTTAAAGATTTTCCGTTGTTAGAAGCACAAGAGCAAGCTGCAGAACAACTCTGTTGCGATTGAAACGGATAAGGTGTCTTTTATGCAGCACGTATTTTGAAAATGTAACCACGCCCAAGTCCCAATGGCTTTCAAAACTGCTGATGAATGCAGGAATTCCGTCCTATCAACAATGTAGTAGATGTGACAAATTATATTTTGCTTTACTTTGGTCAACCAATGCACGCCTTTGATTTAGATACTTTTAAGGGCAATCAAATTGTGGTGAGCAAAGCGCATGCGGGTGAAAAATTAATAACCTTGATGACGAAGAGCGCGAATTAGAAACGAGTGATCTTGTGATTGATAGCAGATAAGCCAGTCGCCTTGCTGGGTGCATGGGTGGAGCTGCAACAGAAATTCCCCTCCTCAATCAAGCCGTGTAGTGCGCTGCAGCAGTTTTTGACGGAACTCATTCGTAAGACAAGCGGCATCTCAATCTTCGTTCAGAATCATCTTCGTTTTGAAAAAGGAATTAACCTAGCGACAGTAACAGAAGCTCTAGATGCTGCGGCTAGTATGATTGCAGATCTTGCAGGTGCAACGGTACAAGCCGGTATCGTCTCAGCGGGTCAAGTGGACACATCAGATGTTGAAGTTGTTTCAACATTATCAGATGTCAATCGTGTACTTGGAACGGAATTAACCTATACAGATATTGAAGATGTTTTCCGTCGCCTTGGTTTTGGTCTACTGGCGATGCAGAAATTCACGGTCAGCGTACCACGTCGCCGTTGGGATATTCATTGAAGCAGACCTTTTATGAGGAAAATTGCTCGTATCTATGGTTATGATAAACACGGCAACTCTTCCCAAAAGGTGACGGAAACAGCTATCAATTGACAGAAACCCAAAACTTTCGTGCAAAGTTCGTACAGCGCAGAAGGTGCTAGCTGATCGAAGTTATCACCATGCTTTGACTACTCCTGAAAAAGCTGTGCAATTTAGCACTAATCCAAGTAACTTGACAGAGCTGATGTGACCGATGACAGTAGATCGCAGCGTTCTTCGTCAAAATATGGTAGCTGGCATTTTGGATACTGTTGCCATAATGTAGCACGTAAAACAAGGACTTTAGCTCTGCGAAATCGGGAAAAGTCTTCGAGCAAAATCGGGAATCCACAGGAAGAATTAACTGAAATCAACAGCTTTTGCCTTTTGCTTTGACAGGTTTGGTTACTGAAAAAGGATTTTCAAACTCCAGTTGTACCAGATGATTTCTTTATGCAAAAAGAGTTCTGGAAGCACTGTTTGATCGCCTAGGACTGAAAGTAGAATACACAGTGACGTAAGCATTAGCCAGCATGCACCCGGACGTACAGCAGCTAAGCTGACGGACAAGTCACTGGTTTTGTCGGTCAAGTTCATCCAGTAGTTGCTAAAGCTCATAATATTCAGAAACTTATGTAGCAGAAGTCAGCTCGACAGCGGTTGAACAAGCAATTCAACCAGCAAAACCATTTTGCAGAAGTTACTAAATTCTAGCTGTAACATCGTGATATTGCTTTTGCTTCTAAAGCAGAAATCAGTCACAAAAGAGTCGTTGAAGCTTATTGAAGTTGCTCGTGTGAAGCGTTTGCAGATATTAAATTGTTTGATGTCTCTCAGGTGAAAAACTTGGCTTGGTATGAAGTCCATGGCTTACACTTTGACTCTTCCAAAATCCAGAGGATACGCTAGAAGATGAGGAAGTAGCTCGCTATATGGAAAAATCCAAAAGTCTCTTGAAGAAACGCTTACAGAAGTGGTAAGACATGAAAAGCCCCAAATTGAAGTTTTTAGAGTTTTTCAGATAAATTGTAAAACTGAGAAAACAAAAACTCAGAGTAGTATTGGTAAACTGTAAGTAACCACACAAACAGAATCCTGAGGAAAAACTATGAGCTACTTCCATCTACCATAACTGACCGAATAAAGATAGAAAACCTACTTGAATTAGGTTTGAAACCTTGCAAATTGCAAGTAAACTGGCGTCCATAAGTCTGCCATTTCCCAAAGAGAGTTAAGACGATGCCAAATGGTTATTCCGCAACCTCAGCACAGGAACAGTACGATCCACAGTCTAAGCAAAAAGGTCGGAAGTCTTGTTTTACACCAAAGTTGAAAAAGGAAAATTGAGAACGGTTTAAAATCCTCCGGTCGCCTGAACAGATTAGTACTGCTATCAGCTTGAACAAAAGCTGTGTAGCTTTTAAAAACCATCTATAACTGGCTTTATGCTGTTTGATTGATCTGGATTTGAGGTCCTTCGTCGTAAAGGAAAACTGACAACCCAAAGAAAACACGTGAAGATTTAGGATTGGTACGCTAATTTCCAAACGTCCTAAAGAGGTCCGTAATCGTGAAACTTTTAGTACTGGAGCTGATACTGTGGTGTCTTCCAGAGGCAAAGCAAGTGGTGTTTAGCGACCTTTCTAGAGCGAAAACTCATTTCTACTTAGCTTTCAAGATACCAGATAGAACAGCCAAAGCCATGTTTTCAGCCATCGAACAACTTTGTAGGCTATTTCCCAAAAGAGGCTCTCAAAACCTTCTACTTCAGACAGGGAAAAGAGTTTGCTGCTATCCTCTGGTAGAGAATTTAGAATTTCCTTTTCTTTGCGGATGCCTATTCATCCGGCAGAGAGGAAGCAATGAAAACGAAAAATGGCTTACTAAGAGAATATTTCCCAAAAGAAAACAGATTTTAGCCACTATCTCTGATGAGATTTGAACAAGGCTGATATGATATCAATCACCGACCACGAAAATATGTTTAGAATACAGAACCCTTTGCTGAAGTCTCTAGAGGATGAGTACGAGTGAATGTTACACTTTTTATTGCAATTTATCTTGTAGTAATATAATGTATAATAAGGAAAAGTTTTATATCGGAGGAGAAAGCGACAGTTTTTACACAACCTTTGGAAAGCATTTTCCAATTCTGCCAGAAGTGACAGCGATTGCCTAGGCGGATCTCGTAGTGAGAAACTTATGATGAGACTTCGGACTATGATTTATATATTTACCGCACGAGCATTCCGATGAAGACAGTGTGAAGTTGATTTTGACCCACATTGTTCTTCTATGGAAACAAGCAATCAATTTTGGGAATTGGAAGACGACTGTACCTTAAATAATGACATTGATATTGATATTCTTTATCGGAATATTTCAGTGATTTTGCGCGAGATATTGAAAAAGTCGTCGAAAAGCAATTAAGCAGGAAATGGCTACACCACTTGCTTTTTGGCACAATTTAAAAACCTGCAAGATTCTTTATGATGCTAATGGAGAGTTCGAAAATTGAAAAACGGTTTGACGTTCTTTTGCTGAGAGAATTAAAGGAAAATATCGTTTCACGAAATTTTAGCTTGTTAACCGGACATTTGCCGTCCCACGATATGCAGATTTTAAAAAGCGGCAAAACGAAAAGACTTTGTTAGTGTCAATCATCGTGTAGCAGCCTTTTTAGAATCCTATTTTGACATCATTTTTGCAGTTAATGAATTGACCCACCGGCAGAGAAGAGAATGATATCATAGCAGCAGCGCATGCGAACTTCTTCCCAATCAATTTGAGCAATCTTTAAATACTTTTACTAATGAGCATTACTGTAGCCCTGAGATTCTTGAAAAACAATTAAAAGATATGATTGCAAAATTTAGCAGAAATTTTATCATATTACTCTGCAAATTGAATTGTTGAGGACTAAAAACGGCTTAAGCTGTTTTTAATGCTTTTTTGATTTACAACTGTAAAAAGTGGTAGTAATGTCACATATTTTAAAGAACTATTTAAAGGAGAGAAAATGAATCGTCAAGTAATGGATAAAGAGTGTTTAGGGCTTTTTATTGATGCGGTGATTGCTATTATTATGACCATTTTGGTATGGAACTAGAAAAGCCGAAAACCTTTGACTTACAAGGTCTGTGGGAGCTCAGAACTAATTTTGCCTATGGATTGTCCTTTTCTGGCTTGGGGCTATGTGGACAAACTTTCACTCTTCATCGCAGGTAGGAGAAGATTAGTCAAAAACAGTCTGGGCTACAGTAGTCATGCTTTTCTTTTCATCATTTTTCCCTGTACGACAAAATTAGTTGCTTCAAATTTAATGTCAATGCTACGCAAGTATTTTTATGGAGTCATTGTTCTGTTGATTTCATCCTCAGTCCTTTGGTATTATCACACATTGGTTGAAGTCAATCAAACAGCAGAGATTGAACAATTGAATATCGGTCAAGTTTTGCATTGGATGAAGTGGGACATTGCAATTAAAAATTTTAGGAATCATTCTTTCGCTCACGATTTTTCCAGCTGCAGAAATTGTTTCAGTGCTTATCACTCTTGTGTACTTGTCATTCCAAATCAATTTAGATTATAAATGAAGAGAGTGTTGTTCCAGCTTTTTCTAATAAGCCCAAAATTTGAAGATGAAGTAGCTGATTATGAAAACACTGTTTGTTAATACTGTATGATATAATAAGTCTAGCAAATTATAACTAGGAATAGTGTGGAAGTTCAAGATAACAATGGAATAAAAAGAAACAATTATTGAGCTCTTTGAAAAGTAGGTCAATGAAACAACGAACTGCTGAATCTATCTACGGAGAGGAAAATCACACATTGAATATCTTAGATGAATTAAAAACTAGAGACTAGAAGAAATTATTATTCGTCATGACGATAGACATACCTATGTTTCTTTAGCAGACTCTGCTCTTTCTGTTTTACAGACTTTCGAAGTACCATGCTTGTGCCTAGACCATCACTGTCATAGTTGAAAAGTATTTGCAAGAGTGGGCTAACCTTGAAAGCTATAAATTACAAGAAACTGCATTAGATCGCTTTGTTTTTGAACTATCACCGAAAATACAGATATTTCAGATATTCTGTTAAAGGTTGCAACACTAAATGACTTTTTATAGTACTAATACTTTTGTCTCAATATTTCCTGTAGCAAAACATATTTTTATCACTTGACATTGATGAGAGGTTAAAGAGTGGTGATATTTTTCCTAGTAAATGAAATTCAAAAATATAACCATAAAAAGAAGCGTGTGCAGCGAAAATTTATTCTTTTTGCAACTAAGTATTGCTCGCATCACAATCCTTTAGCGTATCCTATATACGATAGTTATGTTGAAAAGGTGTTAAGTACTTTAGAAAAACAGATCATTTTTGCAAAGTTTAAGAATGCTGATTTAAAGGATTACCAGCAATTCAAGAACCTAACTCTGACCTTTTAGAAGTTACGGACTCAGAGCAATTCAATCTTAAACAGATAGACCAATATTTATGGCAGCTGGGAAAAGAATATTTCCCAAATAATTATAAATAGTTTGTATCCCTAGAAAGGAAAAACGGCAAATTGCATTGCAAATTTCTACTATTCGATCTTGACCATACCTTGTTAGATTTTGATTTGGCGGAGGATTTGGCTTTGACTGCTTTTTCTAAAAAGAGCAGGGTGTGGCTGATATTCAGGCTTATAAAGACTACTATATTCCTATGAATAAAGCTCTTTGGCGGGACTTGGAACAGGAAAAACTGACCAAATCTGAGCTGATTAACACACGCTTCTCGTCTCTTTAACCACTTTGGTATGGATAAGGACGGTGCCGAGTTGGCTCTCCATTACCATGCAGCATATTGCCCAGGGTCAGACCTATACTGGAGCTAGTGAGTCTTGGATATTTTTGACAGAGGCAGATTATGAACTTTACGCTGCTACCAATGGTATCGGTTTCATCTCAGACTGGTCGACTGGCTCACTCGGATATCTCCCCTATTTTAATCAGATTTTCATCTCTGAGCAACTCCACACGCAAAAACCCGATGCTTTACTTTTTGAAAAATAGCAGAGCTAATACCAAATTTTGACAAAAATCGAACTCTAATGATTGGAGATTCTTTGACAGCAGACATAATCGGGCGGAAACAATGGCAGATTGATACGGCTTGCATAATCCTAAAAGTTTGAGTAATCATACGCAAGCGAAACCGACTTATAATTTTCAGTCCTATCAAGATTTGTTAGATTTGCTGATAAAATAATAAGACAGAGATCATACCACCTCTGTCTTATTATTTTATAGTTATTTCTAGCATCCAAGCCATTAGAGTAGAAGCTAGAATGGCTAGAAAATAATGACTACCATGGCTTTAGGAGTGCCATCTGAAAAAGAGCGAGGAGCAAGGAAGAAAGGATCCCACTTCCGTATTGGAGAGAGCCAAGGAGAGCGGCTGCTGAACCTGTCATCGAATCCTCTGCGCTATTGAGAGCTGCGGCATTTGAACATGCTGCAACGATACCATTGGTACTAAAAATGAGAAGCATAGGAAAGACGACTGCCCAAAGACTACGAAAATTTCCAATATTAAACAGTAGTAGTAAAAGAGCAAAAGCAAGAGCACAGCTAGTGGCAATGCAAAAAGAGATTTCGTAGAGAAAACGATCAACTAACTGACGATTAAGCATACTGATGATTGAAACTCTGATAATATTGATACTGAAGAAAAACGTAATGTTCTGCTTTGTCGCTCGTTTCTTCTCTCTCTACTCATGAACTTTTCCTATTTTTAAAAATCTTTTTCCATGATGGTTTCTTGTGGTTTAAAAACCTTGATGTTCATAAAACCGTAAGGCACCAGCGTTATCATTCCATACATTAAGGGTTGGTTGTAACAGTCCATTTCTTGGGCAAATTCTTCTGCAAAACGGCAAAGCTGCTCACCAATTTTGACCACGAGCACTTTCATCAACGCAAAGGTCTTCAATGAAAAGTGTTTTGATAGGTGTCAATACGAGACTGTGTGGTTCTTTAATGATGCAAAAGAGGTGACCCAAGATTTTACCTTCTGTCATTTTCATAGACAAAGATTGGTGTATGTTCTTGAGACATCAGTGTTTTCAATTGTTCATCGTTGAATTTGCAAACCACTCTTTGAAAATGTCTGGTCGGACGTTGTGATGAACAAGCAAGACTTGCTCTAAGAGATTATTGAGTGCTGGAATATCGCTTGGGACTGCTTTTCAATAGGCATGGTGAGCTCCTTTTTGGTGACCGTCGATTATTTTTAAAAATATAATAGGACTGTTGGTCATTTTTGTCAAGAATAAAATGAAAAATCTTTTTGAGCACGTAAAAAGAACCCACAACACGTGAGTTCTAATAATGGGATTGAGACAACTTTATCAATTTTTAAAGTAGGGATGATCTTTTAAGCTTTTAAAAATAGGTTCACTGATAAAAACTAATTGCAATCAGTTTTTATGAGATCTGGTAAAATGGAAGGGATGACTCTGACTGTAATAGCTATCAAGTTGAAAAACCTGCTAGAAACATTAAACCAAGTACACCACCAACAAAACCAAAGCATCTCCGAGTAGGTTTGATACGAGTATCGTTAAAAAGCTGCTATTTTTGGAAGTTAGACTAGCTGTTACTAGGGTGTAGAACAAATAAACCAGAGATAACCTGCATTTGGACCAACAAGTGCTTGAAATCCACCGTTTCCTCCTGCAAAGACAGGCAGACCGATAGCGCCAAGAGAAGATAAAGAGCGACTGCTAATAGAGCTTTCTTTTCGATGAAAAATAGTAGCCACTAAGCCAATTGCCATATTTTGCAGAGCAAAAGGTACCGGACCGATAGGGAATGGTAATTTGAGCAAAAATGGCTATCAAAGCTGCGCCAATAGCAGAAGGACGAGAGCAAATAATTTTTTCATAATTGTAACCCTTTGTTTTGTAATATGGTAACTATTATAAAATAAATAAGAAAAATGTCAAGGGTTAAATAAAAAGGTGAAAGACTGAATTTACCTTTTTGTCAAAATGGTTACTTTTTCATGATATTGCTTTTCTTTTTATTTTTACTGCGAAGGAATACATCAAAAATGCAATTAGTCCAAAAGACATTTAAGAAAATAAGTAGGATGGTTATCAGAATTGTTTTTTATCTTTTGCATAAAAGCACCTCCTCGTAAAATAGCTTTGAGATTATCATAACAAAATTTACATCTTTATCAACTAAAAATCAAAGGAAAAAGGAAAGGCTAGGCAAAAAGTGTCCCAGCTTCTATCAGATTTAGTAATAAACGAATAACGTAGTGGGTGATTGGGCCTCTTCATTCGCTTTTCAAGACCGGAAGAGCACCTCATCACCTCTGCGGAGTGGGACTACGAACTAAAAATTTTCGATTTTTAGTTCTGTCCCACCTCTAGCGGATAAAATGAAAAGAATAAGTTATGGAAATGAGAAGAAGTTATCGTGAACTAAAAATAGTCAGAGACGTTGGCAGTCATTCTGACTATTGAGATAAAATTGGAAAAACTCTGGGAGGAAGATATTTATGAGAAGCGTCTCTACGATTAACGCATGGTGACAAACTCTTCTGAACCGGTTGGGTGAATGGCGACAGTCGCATCAAAATCTGCTTTCGGTAGTCTCCATTTTTAATAGCAACGGCAAAAACCTTGAATCATTTCATCAACACCATAGCCAATAGCGTGGAGACCGATGACTTTCTCATCTGGTCCAGTTGTAATGAGCTTGAACTTAGCTTGTTGTCGGTGTTGGGTGACAGCTGAATACATGGAGGTGAAACTAGAGGTATAAATATGGAGATTTTCTGCTCCATATTGTTGGATTGCCTGTTCTTCAGTCAAGCCAACGGTTCCAATCGCTGGATGAGAGAAGACAACAGTTGGAATGTTAGAATAATCCATTTTAGCTTCAGTTTTTCCATTAAATAAGCGCTCGGCTAAGGTACGACCCTGCTTTTGATAGCAACAGGGTTAATTCTTTTTCGCCTGTAACATCTCCTAGAGTATAAATCCCTCGGTGTTGCTGTATTTTGAAATTCGTCAACTGCTATAAAGCCACGAGAATTTAGGTACACCAGCCGCCTCTAAATTCAACCCTTTGGTGTTTGCAGTTCGACCCAGTTGCCCAGATGACGTGTTGAGCGGTGTGGCTCGTTCCGTCCTCGAAGCGTAATGCAATCGCCCTGTTTCCAAGTTTTTCAAGCTTTTCTGGTATTTTTGTGAGTATGTAGAGTAGGACCTGATTTCTCATTTCTTTCCACAAGACCATCAATGATATAAGAATCAAAGTGTGGAGAGGACGATCTCGACGAACGAAAAGTCTGTTTTTACACCCAGAGCATGGAAGGAGTCCGGCTAGTTCAACTGCAATATAGCCGGCACCGAGAATGGCAACGGATTGAGGGAGTTCTTCCATGCAAAAACATCGTCAGAGGTTTCACCGAATTCTGCCCAGATACTGCTGGAATATGAGGTGAGCACCAGTTGCGATGACAATGCTTTGGCTTGGATAAGCTCGCCGTTGACTTCAACCGTATGACGGTCTCATGAATTCTAGCGCGACCTCCAATCAGCTCGACGCCATTTCGATTGAAACTATTATTGTAAGAATTGCGGGCATCGATCAATATAGGCTTTCGCGATTTTTCCGAAGCATCTTAAAAGTCAAACTGCTGATTATCCGAAGTAAAAACCATAGTCTCACCCTCGTAATATTGAATGGCTTTCAGCGATTTGGGCACCATACTACATGATTTTTAGAACACAGCCGACGTTGACACAGGTGCCTCCTAATTTCTTTTCTTCAATAACGGCAGCTTTTGCACCGTGTTCTCCAGCACGATTCATGGTTGCAATTCCTCCGCCACCGCCCCCAATAGCAATGATGTCAAATGTTCTCATACGAGTCTCCTTTTATCTATAGTATGAAATCATTGTAACGTTTTTGGAAAAATGATTGCAAAAATCTGCTACATTGATAAAAAGGCTGATTATTCAATTGTATTATTGTATTATATATTTAATACAATATGAAATAACTAGAAAGAAGCGTAGACGGATGTTAAAAAGAGTAAAAGGATTTCTTATAGATGCTATCTTATTTTTAATCGTATGTGTTATAATATAAAAATAGACCGTTTTCATCAGGAGGAGAAAAGAGATGAAAAATTGAAAAAGTGGCAGTTGTAGCAAGCTTGATTGGTGTAACTGTGGTTGTCGTTTTAGGAGCGATAGGTACGATGTTATTGTTTAATGGTAATAGTACCGCTGATAAAGATAAAGAAGAAAACTGATTCAGGGCGCAGAAAGCAAAAGAGCGGTCAGTTGCTTCATCTGCTTTGCTGTCAGGAAATGTTGCGGCTAACAATGAGCAATATGTCTACATTGATGACGAGGACAAAGGGCGATTTGGATAATGTTCTGTAAATGTTGGAGATCAAGTTACAGCCGGACAAACCTTTAGTTCAATATAAGAGTGTTGAAGCACAAGCTACATATGATACTGCTGTTCGTGCTTTAAAACAAGATTGATCGCCAAATTTATGATTTGAAAACGTATGGAACAACTGTTGACGTGACGGGTGATGCGGCTACAGATGATAAAACAACTGCGTCTGCACAACGTTCGGTGGATTCTCAATTAAACGAGTTGCAGGACAGTCGCGCAGATGCTGTGGACAATGTCAATAAAGCACAGGCACTACTAGATGCAACGACTGTCACCAGTACAAATAATGGAACTGTAGTAGAAGTCAATCGTGATGTTTCTAAGTCTACGACAGGGTACTAATCAAACACTCGTTCATATTGTCTAATAACGGCAACGCTTCAAAAAGGGAGAGCTATCAGAGTATAATCAGTAAATCTTTCAGTCGGGCAAGAAGTGACGATTACGTCCAAGGTCCATCAGATAAGAAAATGGACTGGGAAAATCAGCATATCTCAAATTATCCAAAAGACAGTCAAAATGCAGCGGCAGCTGGTGCACTGCAAATTCAGAGAGCAAAAGATACTTATACAGTAGATATTACAAGCGAAATTGGTGATTTGCAAGCGATTTTCCGTCAATGTTGAAGTAAAAAAACAATACAAGAGGGATTTTAGTGCCAGTCAGCAGTGTTGTTTCTGAAAAATAATAAAAACTATGTTTGGACATTAGAAAAAGGAACTGCAAAAAGTGCAAGTAACACTGGAAATGCAGATGCTAAAATCAAGAAATCTCATCTGGTTTGACAAAAGATAGTAAAGTTATCACCAATCCAACAGATAGCTTGAAAGACGGTCAAGAGGTGAAATCGTATGAAGAAACTCATTGATTTAAAAATGTTAGCAAAAAGTTATCGCAATGGAGATCAGGAGCTCAAGTTTTGAAAGATGTCTCATTTTAGAAGTTGAAGAAGATTGAATTTGTTGCGATTATGAGCTGCTGCTCAGGAAAGTCAACCTTGATGAATATCATTGCTATGTTGGATCGCCCAACGAGTGGTGAATATTACTTGGAAGGTGAAGAAGTTGCTAAGCTCAGTGAGAAAAAGCTAGCCAAAGTGCGTAATCAGCAGATTGGCTTCGTTTTCCAACAATTCTTCCTCTTGTCAAAATTAAATGCTCTTCAAAAATGTAGAACTTCCTTTGATTTATGCAGGGTTTCTCAATCCAAAGCGGAAAGCTTTTAGCAGAGCAATATCTTAAAAAGTTGAGTTGGAAAAGCGGATGCACCATTTGCCGTCAGAACTTTCTGGTGGTCAAAAAGCAGCGGTGGTTATTGCGCGTGCCTGGTCAATCATCCCTCCATTATCTAGCAGATGAGCCGACGGGAGCCTTGGATACCAAGACGGGTGAGCAAATTATGGAATTGCTGACGGAGCTAAACTCGTGGAAGGAAAACCATTATCATGGTCACTGCATGAGCCTGAGATTGCAGCCTTTGCAAAACGACAAATCGTTATTCGAGACGGTGTCATCTCGTCAGACAATAAGAAAGGAGAAGCATGATGCAGAATTGGAAATTTGCAATCAACTCCATTATGGGGCATAAAATGCGCTCTTTCTTAACGATGTTGGGCATTATCATTGGTGTTATGTCTGTTGTTGTTATTGTGGCTCTAGGAAGTGGTATGTCAAATGCTTTCACAGATGTTCTAGGTGGTGCCCAGCAAAGATGTTTCCTTATTTTACTCACACGAGAAGTAAAAACGGTGACGGTGTTGATGACGTATCAAGAGATGCGTGATGATGCCGAAAGTGGAAAATGGTGATGGACAGTTTCGACAGAAGAAGAGCCTCAAATCCAAGAAGTTTGGGTCAGCAAGCTGGTTAATGATATTAGCGGAATTGACAATTATTATATTCATAAACTAACACAACCGCTACAGTAAATTATGGTAGAAGAAGGCGGATAATATTCCTATAACGGGTATCAATTCCATTTACTTTACGGTAAAGAAATACCAAATCGTTGCGGGACGTACATTGAAATCAAATGATTATCAAACATTTGCAAGAGTTGTATTACTGGATACGAAACTAGCTGATATTCTTTTTGGAGGTGCAGATAAGGCGCTCAATCAGATTGTCCAGCTGGGATCTAATAATTACCAGTAATTGGGGTTTGCAAAGATCCGAATGAAACGCGAAATCGCTTAGCCAATATGAACAACGGAAATTTATTAATGGCTACACTGCTAGCAGCTGAATACAATGTTGCTGAGATTATGAATGTCGTGGTATGTTAAAAATTAGATGCCGTGTTGAAAGACGGAAGCGCAGCTGCGCGGCTTGATGACAAAAATTGTCTGGTGTGAGGAAAGCGCGAGTACCAGATGTTTGATCAAGCCAGTCAATTGGCTGCGATCCAAAGTCAGGTTGCCATTGTGCAAGTGGTTTTTGGAGCGATTGCTGGGGATAGCACTTCTCGTTGGAGGTCCCATCGGTGTTATGAATATTATGCTTGTATCGGTGACAGAACGAACCCGGAAATTGGACTTCGGAAAGCCCTTGGAGCCACCCGTGGCAATATTTTGATGCAATTTGTCATTGAGTCAATGGTATTGACAGCGATTGGTGGACTGATTGGGCTTGCTTTAGCGGCTCTTATCGTGGCATCTATCGGTCATAGTTTGGATGCATTTTTCGGAGCCTCCAACCATTACGACGGTATCTGCTGTCGGAAGTGTGCTCTTTTCTGCAACTATCGGGATTGTTTTCGGTATTTTGCCAGCTAATAAGGCTTCTAAATTGGATCCGATTGAATCCTTGCGGTATGAATAAAAAACTGACCGTTGTAGTATGAGAAAAATGTTTTACAATAAAACTCCAACAGATACTCATTTTTCTAGTGAGTTATCTATTGGAGTTTTTATCATGAAATGAATGATTTTTAATGTGATACACGTTTGCGAGCTGCTTTTTACGGTTTTCTTCGATGAAAGCTGCTTTCTTTTTCTTCTGGTTCAATCACTTTTTCTTAAATGTATAAACTGCACCTGCAACAGCAGCAACAGTACCAGCTACGCCAGTTACAACACCTTTAACAAATCCTTTAGCCATGAGATTTCTCTTTTCTGAACTTTATTTATGTTATAATATATAGTAACGAAAAATTAAATTTTTCAAAGGGAAAAGATGAAACCAAGATAATTGTGAATTGTAGGACCAACTGCTGTCGGAAAACAGCTCTCAGTATAGACCTCTGCAAAACGTTTCAATGGTGAGATTATTAGCGGTGATAGTCAGCAAGTGTATAGAAAAACTGGACATCGGAACGGCTAAAGTCACTCCAGATGAGCAGGAGGGATTCCTCATTATTTGATAGATGTCTCGGGAAGCGACTGAGTCTTATTCAGCCTTTGACTTTGTAAAAGAAGCCGAGGCTGCTGTTGAGATGATTGTAGCAAAGGAAAACTGCCGATTATTGCAGGCGGAACGGGGGCTTTACATTCAAAGTTTGCTGGAGGGCTATCATCTGGGCGGTTCAGCTTCTATGAGGAGATTTTTAGCTTATCGAGCCGAACTAGATACCTTGGCTGATGAGGAATTATGGCAAAATAGCAGAGCTGGGATTGGAAATTCCCCAGATTAACCGCAGGCGGGCTATGCGAGCGCTGGAAATTGCTCATTTGGGGAATGAACTTGAAAACAAACAGCCTGACTATGAAGCCCTGCTGATTTGTCTGGACGATGACCGAGAAGTTCTCTATGAGCGTATCAATCAGCGAGTGGATCTAATGTTAAAGGCTAGACTTTTTAGAAGAGGCGAAGTGGCTTTTATGACAACTATCCATGTCCAAGCCAGCAAAGGATTAGCTACAAAGAACTTTTCCCCTACTTTGCTGGGGAGTTGACCTTGGAGGAAGCTATCAATAAACTTAAACAAAATACTCGCCGCTTTGCTAAACGTCAGCTAACTTGGTTCAGAAATCGCATGAATGCTACTTTTTATCAGGTTTCAGAGCCGAATGTCAAAGAGCGGATTATGCAGGATATAGAGGAATTTTTGAATGATTGAAACAGAAAAACAGCAGGAACGAGTGATCCTCATCGGAGTAGAATTGTAGGAATAGAAAACTTCTCTATGTCTATGGAAGAATTAGCCAGTTTAGCCAAGACTGCTGGCGCTCAGGTGGTTTCTTACACTCAGAAACGAGAGAAGTGATGACAGCAAGACTTTTGTTGGTGCTGGAAAATTAGAAGAAATCAAAACATATGGTAGAAGCAGATGAGATTTCAACTGTCATTGTCAACAATCGTCTGACACCTGCCAGAATATCAATTTGGAAGAAATTTTTAGGGGTCAGGTTATGATCGCATGCAATAATTTTGGATATTTTTGCTATGCGGGCTAGAAGCCACGAAGGAAAACTTCAAGTTCACTTTGCTCAACTTAAATATCTTTTTGCCTCGCTTGGTCGGGTAGGGAATCAGTGCTCAGCCGTCAGGCTGGGGAATTAGGTCTCGCGGTCCCGGTGGAAAGTCAATTGGAACTCAATCGTCGTAGTGTTCGCAATCAGATTCTAGTGATATTGAGCGCCAACTCAAAATTGTAGAGAAAACCGCGCAACTCAGTGCGAGAGAAACGTCTGGACTCCAGTGTTTTTAAAATCGATCTGATTGGTTACACTAATGCTGGAAAGTCTACCATTATGAATGCCTTGACCAACAAGAGCCAATATGAGGCGGACGAGCTTTTGCCACTTTAGATGGACAACTAAAAAGTGTCAATTTGACTGGTAGGCTGAATGTGACTACTTGATGCTATCAGCCCATTTTATTCAAGACTCTCACTGACCGAGCTAGTATCTAGCTTCAAATCCACTTTCAGAGAGAGTAAAAATGTGGACCTTTTTGGTTCATGTGATTGACGCTAACGACCCTAACCACGAAGAGCATGAAAAACAGTCTTGGCTATTATGAAGGACTTGGATATGTTAGACATCCTCGCTTGACCTCTATAATAAAGCGGACAAAGCAGAGAACTGACTCCAACTTTAACTCCCTATGTCCTGATTTCAGCGAAAAAGGAAAAATGGCAGAGCAGTCTCAGGAGCACGTCCTGCTGAATAAGATGAGAGAACTCTTTGTCCCTTTTTTGGATCAAGGTTAGCCCTCAGCAAGGCTTATAAGTTACATGAATTGGAAAGTCTGTGGCAATCATTGACAAGAGAGTATCTGGAAGAAAGTGAAACAATTTCTGGCTATATAGCAGAAAAGAATAAATGGAGACTAGAAGAATTTTATGACTGATTATATCAATTTAGCACTTAAATATGGCGGTTTTACGAGCTTAGACCGTGTTTACCTAGAAAAGGTTTTGGACAGGTTGTCTGATTCTGCAAAAATGACTTTTATCACGCCACCGCCTAGCGTTATCAATGCGTATTTTTCGGAACTCTATCAAAAAGAGTCCGGAAGCTGCAATGGATTATTTTTAGAATTAAGCAAAGAATTAGCCCTTTTAATGACCACCCTAGTTTTGATGAGGAAAAACCTTTTATCCGCCTGAATCTTTCAGGTAAGTCTTATGGTTTCTGCTTTGAAAACGAAGATGGGATTGGTTTGATTTTTCCAGAATGTCCAGAGGTAATTCAGTCTGATCTGCTTTTTGAAATTGCTCAGATTTTTCCCCACTATCGTTTATGAAGAGGAAAATATCATTCGGATGATGCCAGCAATTCCTGAAGAAGTAGTCCAAAAGCAGCCGCTCTCGCTCTGACAGATCTTTATAAGCTAGCAGATGGTCGCCTGAAACTGGAAGCGGTACAATCAGGAAGAGCTAATCCAGTTGGCTCAAGACTATTCTGGTCAGCTTTACTATCGCTCGCAGAATCGCTCTGCTATGACTTTATATTGAGGAAAAATAGAGAGATAATATGCAACTACAATTTTTAGGTACAGGAGCAGGTCAGCCGTCTAAGGCCTGCAATGTATCCAGTCTGGTTTTGAAATTATTGGATGAAATCAATGAAATCTGGATGTTTGATTGCATGAAAGGAACTCAGAATCGTATTTTAGAGACGACAATTCGTCCCAGAAAGATTAGAAAAGATTTTTATCACTCATTTGCATGGGGATCATATTTTTGGTTTGCCAGGCTTTCTCTCCAGTCGAGCATTTCAAGCTAATGAAGAGCAGACTGATATTGAAATTTATGGACCAGTTGGCATCAAAAGTTTTGTCATGACAAGTCTGCGTGTGTCGGGGTCTCGCCTCGCCTTATCGGATTCATTTTCATGAGTTTGACGAAAAAGCTTTAGGGAAAATTTTGGAAACTGACAAATTTACAGTTTATACTGAGAAGCTAGACCACAGTATTGTGTGTGGGTTATCGCATTATGCAGAAAGACTTAGAGGAAGCCTGATGCAGAGAAGTTTAAAAGCTGCGCTTCCTTGTACTCTCTTTGGTAAGGTAAAAATGGAGAGGATGTAGCAGAAGACGGAACAAAGATTATAGCAGCGGATTAGCATTTCAGCTCCGCGGACACGGCAAGATCATTACTATTCTGGGAGATACGTAAAACGAATGCTAGCGTGCGACTGGCTGTCAATGCAGATGTTTTGGTGCACGAGTCCACTTATGGTAAAGGGGACGAAAAATTGCCAAGAACCACGGACATTCTACTCATATGCAGGCAGCAGAAATTGCTAGAGAAGCTGGTGTCAAGCGCCTCTTCTCAATCATATTAGCGCACGCTTTCTATCAAAAAGATATAGGTCAAATGCGCAGAGATGCAGTTCCATTTTAAAAACGTTCACTTGGTTAAGGATTTAGAAGATGAACCATAAAATTTTAGCGAGAATCAGCTAGAGGAAAGGAATTCATGAATCTATTATTTGTCAGACATGGGAAAGATTCTGATCAACACAGAGGCGGCTGGAGTCAGCTCGATTTACTTCCTGAGGGAAAAAGGAAAGCAAAATGTTAGCGGATTACTTAGAGCGACACAAAGAAGACTACTCATTTTACGAAAATTATTACGAGTGATTTAAAAAGAGCTGAGACAACTGCAACAATTTTAGTAAAGGCACTTCAGCTACCGTTGGAAAAGAGAAAAGCAACTTACGAGAAACGAATAATGGTGACTTGGCAGGAATGTTAAATAGCGAGGCTGATCAAAAATTTCCTCATCTTTATTTTAGAAGTCTTGCAATGGACGAGCATTATCCAAATGGAGAAAGCCCGATAGAATTTTTATCAACGGATAAAAACTGGTTTGAACTTTTTGTGAAGGAGAATCATAACTCAGATGAGACACAAATGTGGTTTAGCACATGGTGGAGTGATAAACATTATCTATCATTTAGTGAACCAGATGAATGGACGAATAAAAGCAATCTATTCCACGTCAAACATTGCGGCATTAGTCTCATTGAATACAAAAACGCTTGTTTTTGATGTTGAAAAACCAAACGGATTTTTAGAAGAAAAATAAAGGAGAACACATGCGAACAATCGTTATTACAGGGCTAGTGGCGGTGTGGCTCAGGAAAGTGGTGAAGTGTTGCCAAATGACCAGCTGATTTTAGTGGGACGCAGTCAAGAAAAATTAACAAAAACTTTATTCAAATCATGCGCATTGTGAATTCGTTGAGTTGGATATTACGGATTACAAAGCTTTTAGAAGCTTTTTACTGAAGAAATTAGCAAGTATGCTCAGGTGGATGTTCTAGTCAACAATGCTGGTTACGGATTTTTGAGGAATTTTGATAAGATTAGCAACGAAAGATATTCATGCCATGTTTGAGGTCAATACGTTTGCTCTGATGAATCTGTCTCGTCTTTTCGGAGAGCAGATGAAGCAAGCGGGTCATGGGCATATTGTCAATCTTGTTAGTACAGCTGGTTGATTGCCAGTGCCAAAATCCAGTCTTTACTCGGCTACCAAGTTTTGCTGGAATTGGCTTTTCTAATGCTTTGCGCTTAGAACTCATGCCGTACAATGTCTATGTGACCACCGTTAATCCGGGACCAATTAAGACGGCTTTCTTTGACAAAAGCTGACCCTGACGGTAGTTATGTTAAGGCAGTTGATAAGTATATTTTAGCGGATGTCGTTGCTAAGCAAATTGTGGACAATTTTGAAAAGAAGAAACGGGAGCTGACGATGCCTTTCGCTCTGAAAGCAGCCCACAAACTTTATACGCTTTTTCCAAATATTGGTGATAAACTAGCTAGTAAAAATGTTTAATTATAAGTAGGAGAATTTTATGGATGTGATAGCTACAAAGAATTTTTAAACCAACCTTAGGGGTAGCTTTATTATGATATTCTTTTGCTCAGCTAGCACATATAAAAACAAGGGAAGTACTGGATTTCGGTAGTGGTTTTTGGCTTGTAGTAGATTTTTAGCACAAAATAATCAGGTAACAGCTATAGAGCAAAATGACGAGATGATTGCAGAACGGAAGAAGAATTTTCATTATCATCAAGCTACAAGGCAGTCTGGAATTGTTGAAGAAATTCCAAGTGCTCGTTTTGACCTGATCATCTGCCACAATGTTCTGGAGTATGTGGATGAACCAGCTCTTTACCTAGCTGAATTTAGCAGAGTGCTAAAAAGAAGACGGACAGATTTCTCTCATCAAGCACAATGAAGTGGGGCGGATTATGCAGACGGTTGTGTTTGCGAATGATACAAATTTAGCATTGGATTTATTATCAGGTAAGTCCTATCAATCACATACAATGGGGCAAGCAACCTATTATGAAATAGCAGACTTATTACAAAAAGCTGACACTGAACTGACTGTTCAGGACTATCAAGGAATCCGAATTTTCTATGGTCTGCAAGACAATGCAGTGAAGACTGCTAATGACTGGCGGGAAAAAGATGCTAGAGGTCAGAGCTTGTAGTTTGCCCAACAGTCTCCTTATCGAGATATTGCGGCTTTTTCAGCATATTTGGCTACAAAAAGAGGCAAGAATGATTCGTTATTTTGCAAATAGACAAATTGCAATTGAAGACTAGCTTCCACTTTATCAATCTGTTAGCTGGACCAACTATACAGAACGGTCAGATATGTTAGAACAAGCATTTCAGCACTCACTATTTACTATATCAGCCTATGATGGAGAACAGCTAGTTGGTCTCTCGAGCAGTCGGAGACGGATTTTCTAGTGTTTTCATTCAGAGTTTGTTAGTTTTACCGTCTTATCAGCGCCAAGGTATCGGTCGAGAATTGGTTCGACAAACGCTGGAGACGTTTGCAGATGTCTACCAGATTCAGCTAGCAACAGAGCAATCAGATAAAATTTAGCTTTTTATCACTCTTTAGGATTTCGAGCATTGTCAGATTTGAATTGTACGGGTTTGATTTATAGAGGTAAAAGCTATTAGATAAATGCTTGTGTATAAAATTGGAGGTTTGGGCTAGTGAAAGCTAGTCTTTTCGTGTTATAATAGATGTTATATTGCAACAGAAAGATAAAAAGCATGATTACATCAAAATATGATTGGCAGATTGCCACAAATTTTTCTAGATGAGGGTTTTATTAAAAAGCTAAAAAACTTGGCTTGGAGGCTTTGTAGCTAATCTGGTCTACCAGAGAGGAATTCAGACAGAAGACCACTGAGATTTTCTAGAGCCTAGTTTGGACCAGCTGCATGATCCTTATGAATTGCATGATATGGATAAGGCAGTGACGCGCATTCGTCAAGCGATTGAAAATTATGAGCAGATCTTGATTTATGGCGATTATGATGCGGATGGCATGACCTCGGCTTCTATTGTTAAAGAAGCACTAGAACAACTTGGAGCAGAGTGTCAGGTCTATTTGCCCCAATCGATTTACAGACGGTTATGGTTCTAACGCGAGTGTTTACAAGTATTTTATTGAAAATCAGAATTTCACTCATCGTTACAGTGGATAATGGAGTTGCAGGAGGCATGACAATCGAACTAGCTCAGTCTATGGGAGTGGATGTCATTGTGACGGATCACCATTCTATGCCAGAGGTACTTCCTGATGCTTATGCAATTATTCACCCAGAACATCCGGAAGCTGAATATCCTTTTAAGCATTTAGCTGGCTGCGGTGTAGCTTTTAAGCTAGCAACCGTGCTTTTAGAAGAAGTGCAAGTAGAGTTGCTAGATTTAGTCGCTATCGGAACTATTGCGGATATGGTCAGCTGACAGGTGAAAATCGGATTTTGGTCAAATATGGCTTTGTCTGTTTTGAAAAATACCCAGCGCATCGGTTTGCAGGAACTTTTCAAAAATAGCAGGTATACAGTCTCGACGAGCTGAACGAAGAAACAGTCGGTTTTCAGATAGCCCCTAGGCTCAATGCTCTAGGTCGATTGGATGATCCAAATCCTGCTATTGAACTTCTGACGGGTTTTGATGAAGAAGAAGCGCGTGATATTGCCCTTATGATTAACCAGAAAAATGAAGAGCGCAAAGAAATTGTTCAGAAGATCTATGATGAAGCCAAGACCATGGTTGATCTCAATAAACCTGTTCAGGTTCTAGCCGGTAGCGTTGGAATCGGTGTTTTGGGAATTGTAGGGCGGCTTTTGGAAGAATCACCAGCCAGTCATTGTCTTGAATATTGAAAATGATTTGGCAAAAAGGCAGCGCTCGCAACATTGAAGCAGTTGATATTTTTGAAGCCTTAGACCCTCATCGAGATTTATTTGTGGCTTTTGGTGGGCATGCAGGGGCAGCTGGTATGACTCTAGAGGCCAGCAAGTTAGAAGCACTCAGTCAGGTTTTGGTAGCATATATTGAAGATAATCAAGTGGATTTGTCCACTAAGAATGAGCTCTTTTGGATGAGGAATTATCTTTGCCAGATTTGACACTAGAGACCCTCAAAACTTTGAAAAAGTTAGCTCTTTTGGCATGGACAATAAAAAGCCTGTTTTTATTTGAAAGATTTTAAGGTTGAAAAATGCCCGCACTATGGGGCGGAAATACTCACCTTAAAGCTGAAAGTTTCTCAGGCTGACGCAGTTTTTGAGGTAGTGGCTTTTGGTCTCGGGTGATCTTGTGACAGAATTTTTCCCAAACTAAAAACTTAGAGCTGGCGGTTACTCTGTCGGTCAATAAATGGAATGGACAAACCAGTCTCCAGCTTATGCTGGTGGATGCTAGGGTCAATGGATTCAGCTCTTTAATATCCGAGGTAAAAATGCTCCTTTGCCTGAAAATGTGCCCGTCCTGCGTTTTTCAGAAGAAATGCCTAATTTGGAAAAGAGCAGAGCAATTGTCGTGTATGACTTGCCTGAACGCCTAAATCAGCTCAAAGCAATCATTCAGCAAGGACATTTTTGAAGCAATTTACTTTAAAAATGAGTTGCTCAGCCTTATTATCTGACAGGTTTCGAACGAGAGACCAGTTTGCAAAAACTCTATAAAACAATTTATCGAGTTTCCAGAGTTTGACATTCGTTATAAGCTCAAAGAATTAGCAGCTTATCTCAAGATTGACTCCATCCTACTCATCAAAATGATTCAGATATTTGAAGAGCTGGAACTTTGTGACAATTCAAGATGGAGTGATGCAGGTAAACAAAAAGCAGAAAAAGGCTGTTGAAAACAGCCATATTTATCAAGAACTGAAGAAAAACAGTCAAAGAGCAGGAGCTATGGTCTGGGAACGGTGCAGGAAATTTATGATTATCTGATAGAAAAAGATGAATTTTCAAACTAAATTTTTAGATGAACTATTTATTGGTCTCTGCACCGAAGGATGCGAGACGGACTGAAAGTCAGATATCACCGTGAGTGAGATGGATCTCATGACTTTATTGTTTATATGATACTATCAGCTTGTTACACCTACTGCAAATTCACTTTATTTTTGAGGATATAATACGTTCCGGCATAGTAGATAAGCCCTCAAAAAGAAGATAGGCTATGACTCGCTCAAACTACCTAAAGAAGTTGAGAAAGTGATGGAAGCTGAAACATATAGATTAGTAGCGATAATCAGAGCAAATTGAATTCAAAATAGGCTAGAAAGGCTATAGCGGCGTGGTGGTCTCTGGAAAGTTGACTGATAGAGATAGAAAGATAAATCAATAGAATATTTGGAATGAGAACTACAAGATAGTATCCAAATGATTTCAATAGTTCACCAGCAAATTCCCAAAAATGCTTGCCGAGTAATTGCACAAATGTTCCCATTTCAAACTGTGTGATGAGAAGCTATTCCTACGATAAGAACAATGATTCCAAAGCTAGAAATAATGCAAGTAGCTAAGAATCGTCCATATAACAGCAACTGAGCAATTTTGAGGAATAATTTGATGCTCATTAACTGGTAAAAGTGAGTGTTAAGTATCCTTTCTTTCATAAACACTATTTTTAAAACGACGAATAATCATGAAAGAGTGTTGAAATGGCAAGTGCCACAAGAGACCTGAGAAATCAGCATTGTAAAAACCGAAGAAAGTACTTGTCATACCCCTGCTTCATTAGTAGAAGACTGCAAACGGTCGAAAAAGTTCCTTCCATTTGCCAACTGTCTCAAGCCAAAGTCCGATGCTAGCGGATAAAAACAGTACGATTCCGTATAAACCTAAATACCACTTGTTCACATTTTAAATTCGTATTTCAATAAATTCCAAAACATAGTCAATCTCCTTTGTTCTAAGCCTTAAATTCTTTGACGGAAGAGCTGGTCAATAGATTCACCAGACTCATAGCGAATATCATCTACATTCCCTTGTCGAACAATCTTGCCATTATCGATAAAGATGATTTCATCTAGGATTGGTTCAATATCTGAAATCAAATGTGTTGAAATGAGAACAGAAGCGCTAGGTGAGTAATTGTTGATAATCGTCTTTAGAATGTAGTCTCGCGCTGCTGGGTCAACCCTCCAATAGGTTCATCCAGAACATACAGTTTGGCTTGGCGGCTCATGACTAAAAATCAGCTGAACTTTTTCCTTGTTTCCTTTAGACAATTTTTGAATGCCAGATTTTCGTCAATATGAAGATCTTGCAAGAGTGCCTGTGCACGCTCTATTTCAAAGTCTGCATAGAAAGATTGCAAAATACTGCAAAGCATCTTTGACTTTCATATTTTTCATTTAGGTAAGTCGTATCTGGTAAATAAGATACGATTTTTCTTGGTTTCTGAAGACGGTTGAGTCCATTGATGAGGATTTTTCCGTCATTGGGTTGAAGCAGTCCATTGATTAGTTTTATCATGGTTGTTTTTCCAGAGCCATCGGACCAAGTGTTGATAATTTTTCCGGCTTCAATTTCAAAATTGATGTGTCTAAAGCAGGTGCTGCCGTGCATGATTTTGAGACATTTTCAAATGCAAGTAATACCATTTCCCTAAACTCCTTTTATATAATCTGCAATGATAGTTGGTAATTCTTCTTTGTGATAGCCAAGCGAGTCATATTGTTTACAAAATTTTTCACTTCCTCCCTCAGAAAGTTTTTGTCTTGTTTGTAAAATCAAGTCGCGATTATCTGTGACGAAACGTCCTGATGTTCGCTTGAGAATAGACAAATCCTTCTTTTCCAAGTCAGATAAAGCACGCTGGATTGTATTGGGATTGACCGCTTCAGCAGCCAATTCTCTGACAGCAGGTAGCTTTTTCGCCAGCTTGCAGTTGATTGGAGATGATTTGTAATTTTATCCTGTCCATGATTTGTAAATAAATGGGCAGATTATTATCAAAAGTCCAACTCATAATTTCTCCTTTCTTTTTGTATCTTTGTACTAATTAAATAATACAATATTTTTTATACAAGTTTTTAGAAAAATTCTGTATTTTTCTTCAGCAAGCAAAATAGAAATTTAGTATAATAGAAAAAAGAAGAAACAAAGGAGAATGCCGTGGTTGCTCAATTAGATACGAAAACGTTTATACATTTATGGATAGTTTGATTTCTATATATATGTAGAAACAGCTAAAAATTTAGGCTATCAAACTCTAGGGATAATGGACATTGACAATCTCATGGAGTTTATCATTTCATGGAAACGGCGATCGAGCAAGAATTCAGCCGCTTTTAGGCGTGGAAATGACCTGATTACGCTGGACTTCCTCTTAATCTTCGCTTTCTAGCTCTTGATAGTCAAAGGGTATCGCAATTAATGAAACTTTCTACTTTAAAAATGATAGGAAAAAGCAAGTGGGAAGAATTTCCAGCATTTATTGGAAGGAATAGCGTTATTGTGCCTGTGTTTGAGGCATTGAAGCCTTTAGACTTGGGACGAGAGTTTTATATTGGCGTATTTTTCTGACACTCCTAAGCAGGCGTTTCTCATCCAACCTGCCTTTGCAGACAGTTCGCTATTTTGATCAGGGGATTTAGAAACCTTGCAAAATGCTATGTGCCATTCGTGAAAAATAGTAGCTTTGCGGGAAGTTGAAATTTGCCAAATCACGACTACCTCTTATCACCTGAGCAATTCATTAATACATCTTTTCAAGAAAAATTATCCAGAAAGTCTGGATAATTTAAAGCAGCGAGTTGCAGGCATTCATTATGAAATCAATACTAGAGTTAAAATTACCGCGCTTTAATCCAGAACAATCAGCGGTAAAGGAACTACGAGAACGGGCAGAAGCAGGCTTGGAGAAAAAAGGGCTGAATGGTTCGATTTATAAAGAACGATTGCAGCAAGAGCTGTCTGTCATCCACCAAATGGGTTTTGACGACTACTTTTTGATTGTCTGGGATTTATTGCGCTTTGGTCGCAGTCAGGGATATTATGGGCATGGGACGTGGTTCTGCCGTTGAAGCCTAGTTGCCTATGCGCTAGAGATTACAGGGATTGATCCTGTCGAAAAGGGCCTCCTTTTTGAGCGTTTTTTAAATGTGGAACGTTATACTATGCCCGATATTGATATTGACATTCCTGATGTCTATCGTCCAGAATTTATCCGCTATGTCCGCGATCGCTATGGAACCATGCATGCAGCCCAAATCGTGACCTATTCGACCTTTGGAGCTAAGCAAGCGATTCGTGATGTTTTAACGCCACGGTGTTCCAGAGTATGAATTGACCAATATTACCCTGTAAAATCAGTTCCGTGATAATCTGACATCTGGCTTATGAAAAATATGTCTTTCCGCCAGATTATCAATAGTAAGCTGGAATATCAAAAAGCTTTTGAAATTCGCGAAAAGAATTGCAGAAATCCTCGTCAAACCTCTATCCATGCAGCAGGTGTCGTGATGAGTGACAATGACCTGACAGATCACATTCCACTCTAAATATGGGAAGATATGTATATCACGCAATACGATGCGCATGGTGTTGAGAGTAACGGTCTGCTCAAGATGGATTTTCTTGACTTGCGCAATCCAACTTTGTCCAACGAATGAAAGAAGCAGCTTTTGGAGAAATACGGTGTCGCTATTGATATTGCAAAGATTAACTTAGAAGACACAGCAACCTTTGCAGCTCTTTTCTGCTGGCAGAACCAAAGGGATTTTTCAATTTGAGCAAGCAGTGCCACGTTATCTTTGAAACGAGTGCAGCCAACTCAATTTGAAGAAGTGGTTGCAACAACCTCACTCAATCGTCCAGAGCTAGTGACTATATAGATAATTTTGTCAGAAGAAAGCATGGACAAGAAAAATAGAAATGCTGGACTCAAGTTTGGAAGACATCTTGGCGCCAACTTACGGCATTATGCTCTATCAAGAGCAAGTAATGCAAGTAGCGCAACGGTTTGAGGGCTTTTCACTCGAAAAGCTGACATTTTACGTCGTGCTATGGGTAAGAAAAATGTTGTTGAAATGCATAAAATGGAAGCAGAGTTTGTCTACGATCTCTCTGAACTTGGGCATTCTGAAACTAAAAGCAAAAGGTATTTGCAGTTATGGAAAAGTTTGCAGGTTATGGCTTCAACCAGTAGTCACGCTTATGCCTATTCTGCACTTGCTTTTCAGTTGGCTTATTTTAAGGCACATTATCCTGATATTTTCTTTGATATTATGCTGAATTATTCAAGCAGTGATTACATCACAGATGCGCTAGAATTCGACTTCCAAGTTGCTTCTTTAAATATCAATAACATTCTTATAGAGATAAAGTTTCAAGATAAGCAGATTTATTTAGGGCTGAAAAATATCAAAGGTTTACCACGTGATGTTGCTTATTGGATTATTGAAAACCGCCCATTTACAAATGTTGAAGATTTTATTTTTGAGTTGCCAACGCAATATCATAAGATTCAGTTGATAACCCCTTTTGGTACAAGTCGGTTTTGTTTTGATGTATTTGAAAAATCGTCAAAAATCCTGCAAAATCTTCCGAATTTATTTGTCTTTGCGAACGAGCTGGGTAGCCTTTTGCAGATACAAATTATAGTTGGACAGAAGTAGAGGATTATACAGAAGCAGAAAAATTCGAGCTAGAAAAAGAAATTATCGGTGTCGGTTTGAGCGAGCATCCCTTTGGTAAAACTTGCAAAATGTGCTACTCAAGCTTTACCCTATTCAAGACTTGGTTGAAAAACAATCATGCAACGATTTTTAGTAGAGATTTTGTCCATTCGTGTTATCCGTACCAAAACGGGTGAAAATATGGCCTCTTACAAGTGAGAGTGATGCTAAAAGAAAAATGGAGGTAACAGTCTTTCCAGATGCTTTTTAAACAGTTCAGCAAAGGTTTGCATGAAAAAGGCTTTTTATTATCTGACCGGTCGGGTTCAAAAACGCGAGGAGCGTTTGCAGCTGATTTTAAATGATTTGCAGGAAGCTGTTACAGAACGTTTTTGGACACAAGTAGAAGATCATAAAAAGCGATGCAGCAATATCCGCTATTTTTACGACAATTTCGAGAGATATTCCGGTTGTTCTCGATATGAAAATGAAAGAAAAACAGTAGCAATTACTCAATATCGTGTTCAAAAATCAGAGAAATTACAAGAAGAATTGAAAAATAACCATGAAAACGATTTATCAATATTAGGAAAAAGAAGAATTTTAGTTTTTGATTGTGGTATAATCAGGTGAATGTAAAAAGAAAAAGGGCACAAACGAATGAAACGTATTGCTGTTTTTGACTCAGTGGTGGTGATGCCCACGTATGAATGCTGCTATCCGTGCAGTTGTTCGTAAAAGCAATTTCTAGAGGAATGAAGTTTACGGTATCTATGACGGTTATGCCGAGTATGGTTGCTGGTGAGATCTATCCACTTGATGCTGCATCAGTTGGAGATATTATTTCACGTGGTGGTACTTCTCTCACTCAGCTCGTTATCCAGAATTTGCCCAGTGAGGGACAATTAAAAGGGATTGAGCAACTTAAAAACATGGTATTAGCGTGTCGTAGTATCGGTGGTGATGGTTCTTACCATGGTGCTATGCGTTTGACAGAACATGGTTTTCCAGCTGTTGGACTTCTGGTACGATTGACAATGATATTGTTGGTACAGACTTCACAATCGGCTTTGATACTGCTGTAACAACTGCGATGGACGCCATTGATAAGATTCGTGACACATCATCTAGTCACCGTCGTACTTTTTGTTGTTGAAGTAATGGGACGCAATGCCGGAGACATCGCCTCTGGGCTGGTATTGCTACAGGTGCTGATGAAATCATCGTTCCCGAAGATAGCGCTTCAAGATTGAAGATATCGTCGCTAGCATTAAACGTGGCTATGAAGCGTAAGAAACATAACATTATCGTTCTGGCAGAAGCGTCATGTCGGCGAATGAGTTTTGGCAAGAAATTGAAAGAAGCTGGTGATGAGGACCTCCCGTGTGACCGAACTTGGACATATTCAACGTGGTGGCTCACCAACTGCACGTGACCGTGTTCTCTGCTTCACGTATGGGTGCTCATGCCGTTAGCCTTCTTAAAAAGGGCGTTGGTGGTGTTGCAGTTGGTATTCGCAACGAACAAATGGTTGAAAAATCCAACTTTCGCAGCAGAAGAAGCGTGCTTGTTTTAGTTTAACTGAAGACGGCAAGATTATTGTTAATAATCCACAAAGCTGATCTTGATCTCGCTCAAATTAAACCGTAGCATTTCAATGTAATTTTAATTTGTTATTCTGGTCATAAAGACCATTAAATAAAAAGGAGTTTCATATATCATGAACAAACGTGTAAAAATCGTTGCAACTTTAGGTCCTGCTGGTAGAAACCGTGGTGGTAAAAGATTCGGTGAAGACGGATATTGGAGCGAAAAACTTGACGTTGAAGCTTTCAGCGCAAAATATCCTAAATTGATCGAAGCTGGAGCTAACACTTCCGTTTCAACTTCTCACATGGTGACCACGCAGAGCAAGGTGACCGTATGGCTACTGTTCATCGTGCTGAAGAAATTGCTGGTCAAAAAGTTGGTTACCTCTTTGACACTAAAGGTCCTGAAATCCGTACAGAATTATTTGAAGCGCGATGCTAAAGAATATTCTTACAAAACAGGTGAAAAATCCGTAAAGCAACCAAACAAGGTATCAAATCAACTCGTGAAGTTATCGCATTGAATGTTGCTGGTACTTGATATCTATGACGATGTTGAAGTTGGAAAACAAGTTCTTGTTGATGACGGTAAACTTGGTCTTCGCGTTATTGCAAAAGATCCTGCTACACGTGAATTTGAAGTAGAAGTTGAAAACGACGGTATTATCGCTAAACAAAAAGGGTGTTAATATTCAAATACAAAAATTCCTTTCCCAGCACTTGCTGAACGTGACAATGACGATATTCGTTTTGGTCTTGAACAAGGAATCAACTTTATCGCTATTTCATTCGTACGTACTGCAAAAGACGTCAACGAAGTTCGCGCAATCTGTGAAGAAACTGGTAATGGACATGTGGAAATTGTTCGCTAAAATCGAAAACCAACAAGGTATCGAAAACTTGGATGAAATCCTTGAAGTAGCGGACTTGTATCATGATTGCTCGTGGTGATATGGGTATTGAAGTACCATTTGAAATGGTTCCAGTTTACCAAAAAATGATTATCACAAAAGTCAATGCAGCTGGTAAAATTGCGATCACAGCAACAAACATGCTTGAAACAATGACTGGAAAAACCACGTGCGACCTCGTTCAGAGTATCGACGTACTTTAACGCTGTTATTGATGGAACAGATGCGACAATGCTTTCAGGTGAATCTGCAAATGGTAAATACCCACCTGAATCTGTAACAACAATGGCTACAATTGATAAAAACGCTCAAACTCTATTGAACGAGTATGGACGCTTGTCATCAGTTGACTACGCACGTAGTTCTAAGACAGAAGTTGTGGCTTCAGCTGTTAAAGATGCTACAAACTCAATGGACATCAAATTGGTCGTAACAATGACTGAATCAGGAAATACAGCTCGTTTGATTTCTAAATATCGTCCAGATGCTGACATCTTGGCAATTACATTTGATGAATTGACACAACGTTCATTGATGTTGAACTAAAAGTTATTCCAGTAGTAACTGAAAAACCTGCATCTACTGATGATATGTTTGAAGTTGCTGAAAAAGTTGCTCTTGAAAGTGGTCTGTAGAATCTGGCGACAATATTGTGATTGTAGCTGGTGTTCCGGTCGGAACTGGTGGAACAAACACAATGCGTATCCGTACAGTCCGTTAATCTATTTCATTCAGAAAAACTAGCCTATCAATCCAACGATTATCTGATTGATAGGCTTTTAGTTGCAAATGGGAGCAGAGATAACAGTTGACTTTCCTACCTTTGTATTATTTTTCTGAAAACATGATATAATGAGTGAAGAAGAGGAGAGACTATGGTTAAAAGAGATTTAATTAGGAATGTTATTTTTATCTATTGTTGTGGTAATCATTGCTTGTTTGCGAATTTTTATTTTTACACCATACAGGATTACTGCAAAAAGATGCGAATCATTTTTGCAAGATAAAGATGTTGTTGCTCAATAAAAATGAAGAAATCAAAAGAGATGATTTTGTCTTGTACGAGGTGAAAGGAAAAAGAGTATATCGGACGTGTCATTGGTCTAGGAAATGACTCCGTTGTTTATATGGATGATGTTCTTTACTTAAATAATAAAAATCAAGTCAGAAGATTATTTAACGAAGCGCTAAGGAAGAATGCTTAGCAAGCTACTAGTACAGGTTATTTCACTCATGATTTCACCATTCAGACATTAACTAAATCGAATGAAAATAAATTCCAGCGCAGTCATATCTGATTCTGAATGATAATCGGAAAGATATGGAAGATAGTCGGAAGTTTGGCTTGATTACAGAGAAACAAAATTAAAGGAGTTATCTCATTTAGAGTACTACCGTTTAATCAATTTGATTTATTAAAACAAAGTAGTTCAACTATTTTGTATTCTTGGAAAATAGAAGTTTTGTGATATTTAGTAAAATTCATGGATATATTTGCAAAAAGATGTTGAAAATATACTTTTGATATAATGATAAATATTTATTTAGGAGGTGTACGCATGAACTATATTTTTGAAGTTTTGCCAAGCTTATTGAATGGCGCATTGGTGACTTTACAAGTATTTGTTTTAGTCTTAGTTTTATCCATACTCACTTGGAATTGTGATTTCCTTTTTAATGCAAGTCCACTTTAAACTGCTTCATTGGTTTATAAATATTTATATTTGGATTATGCGCAGTACACCTCTTGCTACAACTGATTTTTATTTATTATGTTTTGCCAAGCATTGGTGTGCTTTTGACTCGGCTTCCAGCGGCTAATCATAGCATTCACGCTAAATTATGCTGCTTATTTCGCCGAAATTTTCCGTGGTGGGATTTTATCTATTCCAGCAGGGCAATATGAGGCGGCTAAGGTTTTGAAGTTTTGACACCATTTCAAACGATACGGTTTATTATTTTTACCGCAAGTTGTCAAAGTGATATCCTGAGTGTCTTTAATGAAGTGATGACGTTGGTAAAAGATACATCCTTGTTTATGCGTCTTGGTGTTTCCGGACTTAATCTGGCTAGTCGGACTGCAGCCAATCGTGATGCGAGTTTAGCACTGATGTTTATAGCAGGGGCCGATTACATTGTCTTGATTGGTCTTGTGACGATTGTATCGAAGCGTTGAAAAGAGATATAGTTACTATAAGTAGAGGCGCTTATGTTAGAATTAAAGAATATTAGCAAAACGTTTTAGGAAAAGCAAATTATTTCAGACTTGAATTTAAAGGTGCCAGAAAAGCAAAATCCTTGCTATTGTAGGACCGTCTGGCGGCGAAAACGACATGTTGCGGATGTTAGCTGGCTTGGAAACAATTGATTCGGTGACATTATTTATAATGGAGAAGAGCTGCCTTGGATGAACTTGAAAAACGTAATTTATTGGGATTTGTGTTTCAAGATTTTCAGCTATTTCCACATTTAACGGTTCTTGAGAATTTAACTTTATCACCCATTAAAACAAAAATGTCGCAAAAAGAGGATGCAGAAAAGAAAGCAATTAGCTTTATTGACCCGATTGGGGTTAGCAGAACATGTAAATGCTATCCTTATTCTTTATCAGGTGGTCAAAAACAACGTGTAGCATAGCTCGTGCGATGATGATTGACCCAGAAATTATCGAGTTATGATGAGCCAACTTCCGCATTGGATCCGGAACTGCGTCTCTGAAGTTGAAAAGTTGATTCTTCAGAATCGTGAGCTAGAATGACGCAAATTGTAGTGACCCATGATTTGCAGTTTGCGGAAAATATCGAGATACGATTCTTAAAGTTCAGCCTAAATAGGAGGAGAATATGAAGATAAAACGTTATGTTCTTGCGATCTGTGGTTTGATTCTGCTCTTACAGCTTGTAGCAATGTTAGCAACCCTCAAAGTAGATAATTGGTCAAAATACCAACAAAACTCTAAGCAGGCAGAGCTCACTAACTCATGACAGAAAAAGAAGCGTTCGGCTTATAATGAAGCGTGAACAATACAAATCCGTGGTCTTTAATAGACTTTTCCTAGTCTGTACAAAAACTGGTTGAACAAGAGTCATGAGATAACTCGAATATGCCTTGAGCATGAAAAATAAAATTACTAATAGCCTCTGTTCTATTGTTCAAATAGTTAACAGGAGGTTTTTATAATGGAAGTCATGATTGAAACTTGTTGTGGAAATTGATGTCCATCAAAGTCTATCGTTTGTTGTAGTTCTAGATGGTCCACTAGAAAGCAATAAAACCTAAAAAGATTCAAAAAAATTTGGTACAACAACTATAGCTCAAAATGCCTTTTAGCTTGGATGGTAGAAAACCATGTCACACATGTCTTTTGAGCACTGGCCAATATTAGGGTTTCCTCTTATATTTTTTCAGACTCAGAACTCAATTTGATATTAATAACCTCAACATATCAAGAATGTACCTGGTCGAAAAACAGACATGAAAAGATGCAGAATGGATTGCTCAACTCGGACGTTGTGGACTGTTGAGCCATCTACATTCCTAACCCTGAAGTGATGCAGTTACGTTCTCACTCACCGTAGGCTACATGTTCTTAGTAAAACAACGTCAAAGCAAATAAAGAATAGAGATTCATAACCTCTTACAACGTGCGTAATATCAAACTAACCAGCTATCTTTTCTGATATCTTCTCTAAGACTGGACAGTCTCTTTGCAACGCTCTTTATCAATGGGGAACTCATTGATTACGACAATGTGACAGCTTGTATTCACAAAACATGTCAAAGCAAGTCCTCAACAATTAATGGAAGCTATGAATGGAAGTTGTCACTGGAAGATCGATTTCTCTTGTACCAAAAGCCTAGAAGAATATCAATTGTATCAAAACTCATAGAATAAATTAACGAGTGAAATGATAGCTTATATCGAAAAAGGGTTCCCCTGAAGAAAAATAGATTGCTTCAAACGATCCCATGTGAGTGAGACCTGTACAGCCACTATTCTAGCTGAGATTGGACCAACTATTACAGCCTTCCATCCGATGCACATTTAGCATCATGGGCTGGACTGCCTAGGGTCTTATGAAATAGCTGGCATTAAAAATCTCACATATCACGCAAGAAATCGATATATCAAACAGGCTTTGACCATGTCAGGATTAATTGCAGCACATTCTAAGGATCCAGCTTTTTCTTCTTTTTACAATCGAATTTCCCAAAGAGGAAGCAAGATGAAAGCCATCATTGCTTGTGCTCATAAGATTCTTAGATCATTTACAAACTACTCTCCACCAAACAGACTTATCAAAAAGAAAAGCGCTAGGACTGGGAAACAGTTCTAACGCTTAAAATAAAAATTTTCAATTGCAGTATAGCATAGAAGTGATTTTTGCGCTTTTACTGCTCAAATAAAGACGTGTCCGAAAGTAAAAATCCGAACTTTTTAATATAACGTTCAAAACTAGTTGGATTTCGAACCTAGTTTTTGTTTTAGTTCTTTGGCTGGCTAGTCATTTTTGAGAGAAAAATTCTTCGGCATGCTGATGAGGATAGTAGTGATAGCTCCAAGTAAGACAGGAGTAAAATTAAGAGAATCAGTGAATTTTTAAAAACGAAAGAGAATAAAGCTACGGTGACGTTTTGCAATTAGCCAAAGATAGTCCAGCGATTAGGAGGATTGCGGCAGCAGGGCTAGATGTAGTGCATTCTTTTCTTTCATCATTTATCTCCTTGTGTTGACCTAATTTTTATTCAAACTCGCCTTGCTCTTTTAGATGTCTCCGTATTCTTCTCGACTCTGAGCTAGAATGTCCTCGTGTATGGCGAGGGGAATATCTTGACCATATTTATTCTTCAGGCAGTTGTCACTAGGCGGTAGCTAGATTGTCAGCGGGATAGATAGGATCAGGAAATAAGAGCCAAAGACATTCTTGTAGTACGCTTCGCTTTGGTCTTCTTGTTGTTTCCATTCCCATAAATAATTCCTGCCGAGCGTTTTTCATCGTCAGATAGAAAGGTCCGTCCTGGTGATTTTCGAAAAACCCATAATAGGTTTCGTCATTCATCGTTATGAATCTTGATGTCTCGATGTAGCGGTTATTTTTGATTGAGAGTATAGTGTCCCAGGGTAATTCCAAGTCCCTCAATCCGTCGACCAGAAGCTTCAATGTAATATTGACCTAGAAGCTGAAAGCCACCAAATAGCTAGCACCACGCCGTCATGATTGATAAAATTCTTCCAAGCTATCTTTTGCAGGCAGATCTCGTGCCACAATGGTCTGCTGTAGTCTGCCCTCCGCCATAACGCCAAATCAGTAATCTTTGTCAAACTCATCTTCAAGTGAGACAATATCAATTTGAACGCAGCACCTAGCTTTTCAGCTACATATTTGAGCATGAGAATATTGCCATTGTCACCGTAGGGTATTCAGAGATTGCCATAGAGATGAGCACCAATCATAAAGTGATAATCCTGATTTTTCAGGAGAAGATTAGATGTATAAACCATTAGGCTATCTCCTTTCCGACGACTTGATGAGAAGCAAGTAATTCACGGAATCTCTAGCATGGCGGTATAAGAAGCTAGGATATAGGCACGCTGGTTTCTAGTTTAATTTCCTTCAAAGACTTGGCTCAAATCAGTTACCACTGATTTGTTCAGCATTATAGCCAGTAACTCGTAAAGCGAGCGATTCAAGAATGACGAACCCCGCCAGCAATCATATCGGATATCCATGTTCAAAACCTGCTCAAAATCCACGTCCCAAATCCAACTTGTGTCAATACCGTCCATGTAGTTAGCATTGAGTAGAACTGACAAGCTAAAATGGGTAAGGAGCGAGCTAGATCTATTCCAGAGCTTGCGTGGCTCCGACAGGGTTTTTAATGAGGAACCAGCGTACACTCTTTTGTCTCCAATATTGAAAGTTTCCTGACGTCCGAAAACGGCTCTGCTCTTTTGTCAAAACCAGTCTTGATAGTGGTCGGGTCAACTCGAAAGAACTGAGCAACGGAAACGGCAGCTAAAAGCATTGTAGATATTATCAGACCACCGATATTGATGTGATAGCTGCCCGTCAATGACAAATTCTGAACTGTTGTGATGAAGTGCTGGTCAACTCAGTCAGTTTGTAGTCTAATTCAGGGCGCCTAAAGCCACAGTGCTCATAAATATAATCAGCCTAGATTGGCATAGGTATTAAGTTTGTATTTTAAAATGTGCTGACATTTAGGACAGAGAATACCCTCCGTATTGTAATGAGCTAGCTGTGGTTCTCCTTTTCGGTATCAAAACCATAATATTGGACCGGATTTTTGAGAGTAACAGAGTTAAACAGCGGACTGTCTCCATTTAGCAAGACTTTGCTGCTAGGAACCTTTTTGAGCAGACATCCAAAATCATTTGGTGTCGTGTAAAGTCTCCCCGTAACGATCCATTTGGTCTCGAAAAATATTGGTAAAGACAAAAAGGCTCGGTTTAATGTAATCGCAAATGCGTGAGAGGCTGCTCATCAATTTCCAGCATAGCGATATTCTTGCCAGATTTTCCTTCTGCGGTTAGGGAAAGGTAATGCCGCTAATCATAGCCCGTGATGGTACTCCGTCAAAAGCCCTTTGAGGATTCAGCGTCAGGCAGTAGTCAAAGGTTTTCCCGTTTGTCCCTGTAATCACCACTGCTCGCAATCACGTGCCAGTATTTTAAAATGCGTGTCAAATTTCAGGGCAAGTTTTCGTGCAGAGTTGGATCACGTCCCAGTTTACTTAAAACAAAATGGAGGACTTCGCAAAGTGCTATACTTCTTCTTCATAAGAAATATTTTATCATAAGTAAAGAAGAGTTAAGAAAAATATCTGAAAAGTGATATACAGTCAAGAATCGTTTTTGGTTGAGAAAAGAGGACACTGAAAATGAATTTTCAGCAATTGTCCAATCTCCAATATTGGTCTAGTTGTTTCTAGTGCAGGTATTGTTACCAATATTATCGATATTGCACTGGTTGTTTGGATTTTATTTTATTTTACAAAGGCAATCGCTGGCACTAAAATTATGATTCTCGTTCGAGGGGTTTTAATCTTTGTGTGCGCAGATTCTTCGCCAATGCCATTGGTTTAACAACGGTTTTCTTGGTTGATTAACCGTTATCACCTATGGGGTCATTGTGGGCTGGTTGTGATTTTTACACTCGAGATTCGTACTGGTCTGGAGAGGCTGGGCGTGCTACCGATTTGTTTTTCGACAGCACCGATTAACTCAGAAGAAAGAATGGTGCAGGCATTTGTCAGCAGTAGATTATATGAGTCCGCGAAAATTGAGCTCGTTGCTATCGCAGTAGAACCTTTGCAAGAATACATTGCAACAGGATTCGTTGACGCTGATGTATCTGGTGAGTTGTTAATCAATATTTTTATTCCCAATCACACCACTGCATGACGGAGCTCAGTTGTAAGAGACAATAAAATAGCCGTTTCTTTGCGCTTATCTTTCCGCTCACAGAAAATACAGGTATTGCAGAATTTGGGACACGTCACCGCGCGGCATCGAGTCGCTGTCGAAGTATCCGATGCCCTTACTTTTTGTAGTATCGGGAGGAAACTGAGGCATCTCTATCACACATAATGAGTTTTCAAGCATAATTTGACATTAGAGGAATTTGAAGCAGAAATTTGCGGAAAGTACTGATTTCAGATGAACCACCAAAATCACCATTTTAGAAATCGTGTGCTAGGAGGTTGGAAACATGAAAAATCGTAAACAGATGGTACATCATTTCTCTCAATCTTTGCGGGTATTTTTATTTATTTTACGCCACCACGACAAATTACTGAAATAACTGAATGCTAGACAAACAACTTCTGAAACCTATACCAACACCTTGCCTAGTGTACTAAATTGATATTAAATGCAATAGTGAAAAATATTTTATTAGTGGATTTTCATCTGAAGTGTCAGTGGTATTAACTGGTCTAATCGTGTGACTCTGCTAGTGAAAATGCAAGAAAGTACACGAAAATTCAAGGTTGCAGATTGATCAAAAGCTACAGAAGGAACGAAAGGCGACTGGCGATTAAAAATTTACCAAGTGGGTTGACTGCGACCGTCACACCAGCTAAGATTACAGTGAGAGTTGGCAAGAAAGACGAGTCTGAAGCAAACCTAGTTTGTCAAGCCCAGTTAGACAAATGGGTTGATGGTTGATCCTGCGCAGTGACAGTTTAGGTCTGCTATTGAGCGAAAGATAGCATTGCTAAGATCGATCATGTAGAAGCAGTAGTGCCCAACTTCGTGATATCACCTATTCAGAGTACCACTACAGGCAGTTGATGCAAACTGGTACAGTTTTGCCAAGTGTGATTACTCCCTATGAGACAACCATAAAAATTACAGCTAAATCATCAAGTTCGTCCTCGTTCGACGAGCTCATCCAAATAAAAAGTATTGGAAAAGGATTTATGGAAAATATTTGAACGGATCGAGTTCGTGGAGAAGCAATGTGGAGTTAACACCAGAGTTGAGCGTTTAAAATTAGGCGTTTGGTGGTTGCGTATTGCCAGCATGAGAAAGATGTACCCCGTGTCTTTGTAGGACGTGACACGCGGATTTCAGGAGAAATGCTGGAAAGTGCTCTGTAGCTGGACTTCTGTCTGTTGGGACCCGTGTTTATAAGCTCGAGTTTGTCACACGCGTTTGGCTTATCTCAGTAAATCTGAGAGAGCAAGTGCTGGTGTCATGATTTCAGCCAGCCACAATCCAGCGCTTGACAACGGTATTAAATTCTGATGGAGTGTATAAATTGACGATGAACGAATTAGAAATTGGCTACTTGATGCTAAAGAAGACGATTTACCGCGTCCAAGTGCGAAGTTAGAACTCTTATGGATTATCCAGAAGATTCATAATATCAACAATATCTCGTATCTACTGGTCTTGATTTAGACGGAATGAAAGTTGCTCTTGATACAGCAAATGGGTGCTGCTTCAACCAGTGCCTCAAAGTATTTGCAGATTGGGAGCTAGATTAACAGTCATTGGGGAAAAATCCAGATGGGTTAAATATCAACTTGAATGTTGGCTCTACACATCCTGAAAAATTGCAAGAAACAGTCCGTGAATCAGGATCAGCACTTGGTCTGGCATTTGACGGAGATAGCGATCGCTTGATTGCAGTTGATGAGAATGGTGAGATTGTCGATGGTGATAAAGTTATGTATATCATCGGGAAATACCTCTCTGAAAAAGGTTTTGCTTTGCTCAAAATACAATTGTAACAACTGTTATGTCAAATCTTGGTTTCCATAAAGCTTTTGATCGTGGGCGATTATCAAGTGATTACAGCTGTTGGTGACCGCTGTGTTGTAGAAGAAAATGCAAATCTGGTTACAATTTGGGCGGTGAGCAATCCAGAATCACGTGATTATCATGGATTATAGCTACGACGGGTGACGGTCAGCTGACAGCCGTTCAATTGACAAAAGTGATGAAAGAAAACAGGCAAGCCTTTGTCTGAATTAGCGTCTGAAGTAACGATTTATCCACAAAATTGGTCAATATCCGTGTTGAAAACAGCGCCGACACATAGACTATGGAAGTACCTGCTATTAAGCGGTGATTGAAAAATAGGAAGCGAAAATGGCTGGCAATGGTCGCGTCTTGTTCGTCCAAGGAACAGAACCACTTTTACGGTCGCGATGAAGCACCAAGCCTGTACGAAGAAGTAGACTATTATGTTGATACAATTGCAGATATTGTGCGTACTGAAATTGGTATTGAATAAAGAAGAAGCTCTTGTTTGTACAGCAAACAGTCACTCTTTTTCTTCATGTGCAACTTGTTTTGTTAATCAATTTTTATATACTACAAGCAATATATGAGGATGATATGAAAACAAGAGGGCTATTGGTACTGGATGTGGACAGTACCTTGATTAGAGAAGAAAGGAATTTGATTTTGGCAGGTGCTGCAGCAGGAGTTACAGCAAGTCGCAGCCATTACAGAACGGGCTATGCAGGGCAATATGATTTTGAGACAGCTCTGATAGAACGTGTGACTTGCTCAAAGGACTTCTGAAACAATTTTTAAAACGAGTTTCTAGCAAATTATTTTACAAAAGGAGCTCAACAGTTGATAGAAGACATGCATCAGCGTGGATACAAGGTTGGCGTTGTATCAGGCTGGATTTCATGAAATGGTAGACGAATTAGCCGCGAAATTGAATGTAGATTACGTAAAGCCAATCGTTTAGAAGTGAAAGACGAGAGCTAACCGGCAGAGTTTTAGAACAATTGTCACAAAAAGAGTCAAAGCAATGCTAAAGACAATGGGCGGAGGAGCAATTTGACTCTTGCTCAAAAGCCATTGCTGTGGAGACGGTGCCAATGACCTCAATGATATTGACGGCAAGAATCGGATTGCTTTTAACGCAAGCCTCTTGTGAGAGAACAAGCGCCGTATCAAATCAATCGAACGGACTTATCAAGTCATAAAGCATTTGGAAGAGATAGAAAAGTGAGGACTAAGCCATGCATATTTTAATTGTACCAGATCTTTTTAAAGAAAGTTTATCAGCCCAAAAGTGTTGCAGAGGCTATAGCAGGATTTTCCAAGGCACTCCCTGAAGCGACATTTGACTTGCTACCCATTGGAGATGGTGGTGAAAGAACGATGACAGCTTTGATCGCAGCCTTTGCAGTTAGACACTTATACTCTGCATCGTAACTGAGAAATTTTCGAGAACCTGTTTTCAGATGAAATATGTCGCTAAAAGGAGATATAGCTCTCTTTGAAATGGCTGATTTGCTGGTTTAGCCTGCTATCACCAGATCCTCTGACTCTGATACGTGGATTGGGAGAGTTGATTTTGTATCTAGCCAGTGGTGGAGGCAAATCCATATTGGCGTAGGCGGATCGGCCACCAATGATGGTGGAATTGGAATGGCAGTTGGACCGATAATTTTTCGATAAAGACAATCATTTGCTTCAGCAAAAGGTGCATCGTTGGGTCGTGGCTCGCATTATCAGCAGATAATGTTCTGCAATTTTGGAAAATCTGGACATTCAGATTTTTGACAGATGTCTGAATCCTCTCTGTGGTGAAAACGGCGCAAACATACGTCTGGAGGACAAAAGCTATCCGCTCTGCTATTTTCTCAAGTGGATCAGGGCAATGGCAACCTTTATAAACAGGCTAATCCAACAATCTTTTCACTGGCTGCAGGTGCCGGAGGAGAGATGGCGGCTGGTCTGACATTTGCTCATGGAAAAATTGTTTCAGGAATTGATACTTGTCTTAATCTTGTGATTTTGATAATCGTGTCAGGCTGATGAAGTCATCGTGGGTGAAGGACGAATGGATCAGCAAAGTCTGGCGGGCAAGCTCCGATTGAGTGGCAAGAAGAACTACTAGGAATGTCCTCGTTATTGCTATTTGTGGTAGTGTTTAAGCGATGACTTACCTGCTTTTCCGGCAGAAAACATTCAAGCTGCTCCAATCATTTTCTCAGTCGAACCTCTAGCTATTACTTTAGCCAAGGCAGAAATGGAATCTCATCCGGACAGCCCAAAATATTGGAAATCTGTAAAAATGAAAATATAAGATGTAACTCTATCGGCTGAATCTTGAGAAAGTGAATTTGAGCCTACTTTGCATTTTCGTTGAGGCGATTATCTCTATCACATCTGCCATTTTCGACTAATTTAATAAGAGATTAGGGCTAGCATTCTTTCACTTCCTTAATTTTTCTTTTGTTGTCTAATCTCACCCCATTTTTCTATGATAAACTATATAAGAGGAGGTGTAGATGATAAAGATTTTTGGTCAAGTTGCGCTTATCATTGGCAGCCAGATCTTTCTCTCTAATCATTTATTGGTCTCTTATCGGTCATTCCGATTTTTATAGGTTTTGCATTTTTATTTGAGAGTTCAGAAGTTCCGTTTTAGTTCTTTTCTCCTTCTCTCTTTATGGTTTTGTTAGGATTGGCGTACATAGATATTTCACTATATACGATGACGGGATTTTGAGAATTACTACGGCAAATCCATCTCACACTTCTAAAGATTGAAATTTCAACAATTCGCCAGAGTGAAGTACACTTCTATTACTCTTTTATTTGATGCAAAGAGGCTCGTACGTTTTGTTATAAGTGGCTAAGAAGTGTTTTGTAAATGCCAGCTTTGGACAGACCATTTTAAAGGGAAGTTGAACTAATGGACAACAACCCACGTAGACCATTTTGAAACCTATTATGTCATCCTAAAACTACTCTTTCTTAAGAGCTTTTGTAGGACAGTTTTTGATGGCTTCGATAACATCAGCTGTTTCCAGGAACTTCCTTTTCTAGCAATTCATCATCTTGATAAAGATTCTGACAATGCCATTGTCGTGGTAATCAAATAAGTTAGAGTAAGGTTTGCCAAAGCCACCAGCAATGCACCGTTCAGGAATGAGTGTAACTTTCATATTCATATTGTAATCGAATTTGGAAAAGAAAATACAAGGAGGAAGTCATGGCAAAAGGAACCATGGAAGAAGATATTTACGACAAGGGAAAAAGAATTGACAGAGTAAAAACGAGCGATGTGAGTGGTCAATCGTGTGTTGACAATTTTAGCGGTTATCATCATGGTGATTACAATTTGTAGGTATGATGATTTATTTATCAACTGGCGGAAATGGCAAAAGCAGCAACAGAGGGCTTTTATAATACTACGCTAGCAAAACCAGTGAAAGTTCCAGCGCTCCAGAGCTCTTTCTAGCAAGCAGTGATAGCAGTCAAAGCGCAATCATCTGAAGGAACGCTACCGTTCCACGCTGGAAGAGTGAGGCGTGCATTGCTGCGCGTGCAGGATTTCGATTGCTGAATTGAGCGTTTAAATCTTTCCTCACATGACGACAGGTGCTTAGTATGCCAATCCGGGTGATGTGGGTGAAAATTCGATAGAGCGTAGTGAATGAAACAAATTCAAATCGCCATTGATAGGTCCAGCAGGTGGAGAAAGTCCAGCAGTTGCCAGATTATTGCGAAAGATTTGACGACTACTTTACTGGATACAGGCGCTATGTATCGTGCGGCGGCTTATTTAGCTTTAAAGAATGTTATCGGCAGAAAAGTGGTCTGAAATTGTCGCATTATTAGACACTTATCCGAGTGGTTTTGGGCGTGATAAAAATGGGGAGCAGCTTGTTTTTGTTGGAGATGTAGATGTGACGCATCCGAGTGTCAGAAAAGCGAAGTGACCAACAATGTCTCTTGGGTGTCTCTGCAATTCCAGAAGTACGAGAAAAGTTGGTTGATTTAGCGCGAAATTGCTGCTCAAGGCGGTAATGGACGGTCGTGATATTGGAACGGTTGTATTGCCTCATGCAGAATTAAAAATTTTTCTCGTAGCCTCAGTTGACGAAAGAGCTGAGCGCCGTTATAAAGAAAATCGTGAAAAAGGCATTCCGACGAACTTAGAAACTTTGAAAAAGAAATTGCAGAGCGAGACTATAGAGACACGTCACCGAGCGGTTTCTCCTTTGAAAACCAGCAGTTGACGCCATTCATTTTGATACAACGGGTGTTGGAATTGCTAAAGTTGTGGCTTTTATCGAAGAAAAAGCTACTTGACAAATAATCCAAACTTGGTATCACATAAAAGTTGAGAAAAAGCAAGTGAGAGCTTCGCCTTGCGCGACTAACGTTGTCTGGCTCTACGGATTAAGTTTCAGAAATGAAATACTATCATGGTGAGCTTGCGTTAACCAAGTCCGTTTCTTGTTTTCTCTATATATAAAAAGATTGAAAACCATAGCAAAACAAGACTTATTCATCAACGATGAAATTCTGTGCGTGAGTTCGTTTGATCGGTCTTGATGGTGTGAGCAATTGGGCATTAAAACCACTTAGCGAAGCGCAAGCAATTGCCGACGATGCAAATGTGGACCTTGTTCTAATTCAACCACAAGCTAAACACCTGTTGCAGATTATGGACATGGAAAGTTCAAATTTGAGTATCAGAAAAACAAAAAGAACAACGCAAAAAGAAAGTGTTGTTACCGTGAAGAAGTTCGTCTCAGTCCAACGATTGATCGAGGTGACTTTGATACAAAAACTTCGCAACGCACGCAAGTTCCCTGAAAAAGGAAAATAAAGTGAAGGTTTCTATTCGCTTTAAAGCGGATGGGTGTACTCACAAAGAAATCGGAGCTAAAGTGTTAGCGACTTTTGCTTTCAAGCAACGCAAGACATTGCGATTGATGAACAAAGAGCTAAAATGGATGGACGTCAAATGTTCATGCGAATTAGCACCAATCCCTGACAAAAAGTAATCTGTCGAAGTTAGAAAAAGGAGAGAAAATATCATGCCAAAACAAAAACACACTGCGCATCAGTGCCAAACGTTTTCAAACGTACAGGTTCTGGTGGCTTGAAACGTTTCCGTATTATACTTCTCACCGTTTCCACGGAAAAAATAAAAACAACGTCGTCATCTTCGTAAAGCAGCAATGGTGCATTCAGAATTTCAAACGTATCAAAGCAATGCTGACAGGTCTTTAAATAAGAGATTTTGTAGCAGATTATTCTAGGAAAATATTGGAGGAAATATAAATGGCACGTGTTAAAGAGGTAGCGTTGTATCACGCAAACTCGTAAACGTATTTTTAAAAATTAGCTAAAGTTGTACTATGACATATCTTGTTCCGTACTGCAAGAACAAGTAATGAACTCTTACTATCTATGCATACCATGACCGTCGTCAAAAGAAACGTGATTTCCGCAAATTGTGGATTACCGTATCAATGCGGCAGCTCAGTATGAATGGTTTGTCATACTCGCAATTGATGCACGGTTTGAAAATTGGCTGAAATTGAAGTCAACCGTAAAAACCTTTGCTGACCTGGCTGTCAACGATGCAGCAGCTTTTCACAGCTCTTGCAGATGCGGCTAAAAGCAAAATTAGGTAAATAATGAAAAATAGGCTGGGAGAATGTTTCAGCCTTAAATATACTCGTGTCATAGACCAACGATGCAATGGTTGATTGATTCAGTGAAGAGCGCATAGATTGCAAAGATAGAATGTGCGGGAAACAAATATCAAGAGCTATTTGTTTTTAACTCAGCGACTTTATAGGAGCGGAATGAGACTCAAATGCTATCTATCCTCCTTATTTTATCATAGCTGAAGCTGAGAAAATTCGTGATTTAGGATATAATGGAAAAAGCAAAGGGAGGATGTTATAGCTTTCGAAAATGTTGCATACTTGCTTGCAGAGTGGAAAAATCTAGAAAATCTATTGCATTTTATGCAGATGCATTTGGTTAAAGAATTGCGGCGCAAGGATTTCCCAGAACATCAATTTACAATTGTTTATTTGGGGCTTGACGGTGATGAGTATGAGTTGGAATTAACTATAATTATGGACACGGATCTTATGTGATTGGCGATGGTTTTGCTCATGTGGCTTTTGAGTACGGCTGATTTGCTGCAGCTTCAGCTGAACACACTGCTAAAGCGATATGAGGTGTACACAGCCAAATGGACTTCCTGAGACAAAGCCGAATTATTACTTTTATTATGATCCGGATGGTGTATAAAGTTGAAGTGATTCAAGAAAAACTTTATAAGTTTGTAACACTGTAAAATGAAAGGCTTGAAAACTATTAGCCTAGTAGAGTCTTTTTTAAACGAAAGAGACGAGATAGAAAGGTAGATGTAGTGAAAATACTTCTCATTGTCCTAAATGCTCTCTAATGATTATTATGGGAGTTTTTCGGATTAGAAAGTGCTACAAGAAAGAAAATTAAATCGACAAATTTCACAAGTTCTGAAAAGGACAGATACAAAATATCATCATGGTTCAGCACGAAAGCAGACAGGACGTGTAGGAAGTCAGCTCATTACGTCTTACTATCCATTAACAGAGAGTAAGCAAGATATTGGTGTTATTAAAGAGAAAATCAATGCCGATATTCAGACATTTTCAGATAAACAAAGTCAAGTATCGCAATGACGATAAACCTTATTTTTTATGTGAGTCATTTTACAGAGACAAATTTTTCTGGAGTAGCAAGTTGAGAATCTGCTGAACTCTCTATCCAGTGTTGACTACGAAAGTTGGAAAGAGCTAGAGAAGAGGTTTTGGACTCAGCTTTACATGTCGTCTGACAATAAATTGTTTAGCTTAAAACTCGACTTTTTAAAAATACTGAGCAAGCCAAAAAGTTATTGCTAGAAAGAAATACAGCAGCAAAATCACCGCTCTCCATGAAAAACAGAAGGACAGAAGACTCTACAAGCATTTCAAACAAGAGATATCTCCCAATGGACATTCAGTTATGAGAAAAGGAAAACTCAATCTATTTTTATAAAAACAATGAGCGAGTTTCAAAGGTGGAAATGCCTACCAGCCTTATATGAGGTAATTGATGAGCATTATTTATAGGGAGAGGATTTGGCAGCATATCAGTCCTATCAAGCTACAGCAAAATTAGTAGCTTTTGACGTTTGACGATGGTCCCAATGCAGCAACGACACCGCAGGCTTTGGATATTTTAGCCAAATACCATGTCAAAGGAACTTTTTCATGTTGGGGAAAAATGTAGCTGGAAATGAGCAACTTGTCAAACGTGTTCATGATGAGGGCATGAGATTGGCAATCATAGTTGGAGTCATCCACAGTTACCAACTCTTGCTCTGAACAAGCTAAAAAACAGATTGAGGATACACAAGCAGCACTACGAGGCTGTTATCGGAGAGAGTCCAAAAATGATGCATCACCCTATGGAGCTATCAACGATACAATCCGAAATGCTGTTGATATGTCTTTCATCATGTGGAATGTGGATAGCTTGGATTGGAAAAATCGTAATACTGGGTCTATCATGGAGCAAGTGAAAAAGCGAGACTTGTCCAGGATCAATCATTTTAATGCATGATATTCATCAAACAACCATTAATGCCTTGCCGAGTGTGATTGAAATATTTGCAAAAGAATGGGTACACTTTTGGTTACAGTTAGTGAACTTCTGAATCATCGATTGAAGGACATCGGCTATGATTACGGTGCAAATTAGATAGAAAAAGAAAAGGATAGAAATGATTGCTTCCTATCCTTTTTATTTCACATAGAGTTCACGATCTTTTTAAGATAATTTCTTGAACGTGAGCATATATATAAGTGTTTTTAATTCTTCTGGGTGGCTGGATGAATATATGACAGATCCTCTTTGCCCATACGACCGGTTCGTCCCAGCGCGGTGGGTATAGGTTTCAAAGATCATGAGGTGAGGTCATAGTTGATGACACATTCAAGAGAATCAATGTCAATTCCTCTAGCTACTAAGTCAGTAGCAAGTAAGAGTGTAAGTTTCGTCGTTTTTAAATTGCTCCAAGATGACTTTGTGGAATTTATCATTGACATCACTAGCTAAGGACACAGCCTGAACTATGACGATATTGCAACTTTTCTTCAGCACTTCCTAAGTCTGAGAGGCATTGAAAAAGACAAGCGCACGAAATTCTGAGACTTGAGCGAGCTTTTTGCAAATATTCAACTTTGTCGCGCTGTTTGACCTGCATATAAAAATGATCGAATATTGTCAAGCTGTTGATCTTCTGGTTTTGATGAGCAGTATTTTCAGCAAGTTTGTCTTGGTCAAACTTAGCAGTACGCACTCATGTAACCATCATGATGTTCACGTGGTACATAGTGCAGGATCTGCTGAACAAAATGATATTGCGAATCGCTAAGCAGTTGATCAAATTCATCCAGAATGATTGTATCAACATTCATCATTTTGATTTTTCTTAGTTTGATGAGTTCAAAATGCGTCCTGGCGTACCAATGAGAATTTCAGGACCTTTTTAATCGTTCAATTTGTCGTTTTTGACTGGAACCAGACTAGAAAAGAGTTGAGCTGTTAAGTCAAGTAGTTCAGCCCACGTTTTAGTAACGTCAAAAAAATCTGTCCAGCTAGCTCAGTATTGGGAGCTAAGATAAGTAATTGCTGGATTTCTTAGGTTTTAGTTTTGAAGAGCTGGGAAAAAGATAGGCAAGTGTTTTTCCAGTTCCGGTAGCTTATCCCAGGGCATTCTCTTCCGTAATGGGAGAAAAGAGTTGTTCTTGAATAGGGAGTTAAATGCTCAAAGCTAAGTTTAGTGAGTTGGTCTTGCCAACTTTTTGGGGAAATTTAGTTGTTATCATCATCAGCCTCAAATCTAATAGCAGCATCTTGTCGCATGCTAAAGCAGGGTTTTATGCACGGTATGCAGCAGCATCTCACCAGTTTTAGTAGGTTTCTTGTTTTATCTCACCGACTCAATGCTTTAGCGAATTGTTTGGCTTCTTCAGCCATGGTGTGAGAAAGAGCACGCAATTTCAAGAGTTATTTTTCTCCTTTATTTTAGATCTTTGGAAAACAGCAGAAGTGATGAATTCGATTGAATTTCGAGGTTAGTGTACCGTCTGTTGTGTAAATTTCAGCAGGGTACTATTGATATTTTTCCAGTTTGGATAATCACTTGAAATTCTGGATAGATTAAACTTCCTACTCCATTTAGATCAACAGTATTTGGTAACTGCTGAGCGGTGTAATAGGCATTTTCTGGATGCTCCAAAAAGTCGGATGGCTGCATAGACAGGATAAATACCTAAGTCCATTAGAGCACCGCCTGAAAACTTAGTGAAAAGACGTGGCTCTTGTCCAGCTAACAAGTCTGGCATTTTGGAAGAATACTTGGCATAGGTGAAATGCGCTCCAAGAATCGTTTTTGTTTTTGAGAAACTCTGAAATGACATCAAATGATTGCTCATGATAGTTTCTGAGCCGCTCAAAAATATACACATGTTGTTCTTGAGCCAATGCTACCAATTCGGCCCATTCTTCTAGGTGAGACAGCAGGCTTTTTCCATAATCACATGTTTGCTTTAGCTAAAATAGCAGCTTTTGCTTGCGAGGGAAATGCAGAGAGTTGGGGCTTGCAATATAAATAATGTCTATATCACTAGTTAAAAATCAGCCATATCTGTGTGGCAATCTACATTTCATAATGACTGGCAAATGTTTGAGCAGCTTGTATCGTCCGTGAATATACTGTAGTCAATTGGTACTCTTTTGTCGCATGAGCAGCCTTGACAAATTGGTGAACATATGTCCAGTTCCAATCGTTCCGAGTTTTAACATCGTTTTCTCACTATTTTTGTCTTGTCATTTATTTTTGGTTACCTCTTTCATTATATCACTGATTTGGTGTAAAATAGATAAGATGATAAAAATGGAGTGAATAATGCAAAATAGACCGATTATTATTAGCGTGACTGGTGGATCTGGTGGTGAAAAGACCAGTGTTTCGAGAGCTATTCTATCAAATTTTTCCAAATGAAAAAGATTGCTATGATTGAGCATGATTCTTATTATAAGGATCAGTCACATTTTGACGTTTGAAGAGCGGATAAGACCAACTATGACCATCCTTTTTGCTTTTTGATACAGATTTGATGATTGCGCAAATCAAGGAATTGTTGGCAGGACGTCCGGTAGATATTCCGACGTATGACTATACAGCTCACTACACGCAGTGATAAAACGTATCGTCAAGACCACAGGATGTCTTTATTGTAGAAAGGAATTCTGGTTTTTAGGGGACAAAGCGCTTACGTGATTTAATGGACATTAAGATTTTTGTGGATACAGATGATGATGTTCGGATCATTCGTCAGGATTAAGCGAGATGGATGAGCGTGGACGTAGTTTAGATAGTGTCATTGAGCAATATTTGGGTGTGGTAAAACCCATGTATCATCAATTTATTGAGCCTACCAAGCGCTATGCGGATGTGATTATTCCAGAAGGAGCTTCTAATACAGTGGCGATTGATTTGATTACAACGAAATGATCTTGCAAGAAGCAAAGAGAGCACAGAAAAGGAAGTCTAGTGAGGGAGTGCTAGACTTTTTAGGTGATGATGATAAATAATGTAAAAGAAAAAGAGTTTCATTCGCGCTCGAAATTTTTGCCTGTCTGCTGACTTTTTGTGCAGGATTTATTGATGCTTATACATTTATTGAAAGAGGCGGGACATTGGTTGCGGGGCCAAACAGGAAACGTTGTTTTTCTTGTCAGTTGAATTGATTCATCATGAGACAGGGGAAATAGAAGTGAAGTTGGCAACGATGCTGGCTTTTATGCTAGGCATTTTTGTGCTAACTATGTTTCTCAAAAATAACTTTGAAAATTCTTTATGGCGCTTATCCAGCATTCTCCACTGATTTTGGTTTGTGCATTACAGGATTTCTACCAGCAACCGTGTCTAATCTTTTCATTGTTCTGCCGATTGGTTTTTGTATGGGGTTGGTGGCAACAGCTTTTTGGTGAAGTGGACGGCATTGTCTACAATAATTCTTTTATGACAGGCAATATCAAAACAATGGTAGCTTTTTGGTACTTATGTGCGGACAAAGAAAAAACTTGTAGCAGAAGGCATTTTCTTCGTTGCTTTATTAGGAAAGTTTTGTGACAGAGCGATTGTTTCCACTTATTTGATACAATTTTAGTTTGTTGAAAAACAATCTGGCTCAGTAGCTATTATTTTACTAGCATTTTTAACTTTTTAGAATGGTGCAATACATTCGCGAAGATAAATTAAAATTACAACTCAACTTTGATGAGAGTTGCAGTTTTTGATAGAGTTATGGAATGTTAGTCTTTGTAAGAAACGATACCAATAATAGTATCAACGGCGCGTTCCATTGTTTGCAGACTGACATATTCAAAGCGTCCATGCATATTTTCACCACCAGCAAAGATATTTGGTGTCGGAATGCCCATAAAGGAAATCTTTGAACTGTCTGTTCCACCATGAATAGGTTCGATAATCGGTTTGATGTCCACTTCCATAACACTCTTGCAATATTGATAGGTGTCATGTCTTTTTCAATGACTTGGCGCATATTGTAGTATTGATCTTTAAGCTCTAACTGAACACGTTCGCCTCAAGCGTTGCATTCATCTTATCGGCAATAGAGCGCACTCAGTTCTTTGCGTTTGCTCAAAGTTGCTGTGTCGAAGTCACGAATGATATAACTTGCTCTTGCTTCTTCGACAGTTCCTTCTACATTCATAAGGTGGTAGAAGCCCTCGTAGCTCGTCTGTCAGCTCTGGGCGAGCACCTTCTGGCAATTGATTATGAAAGTCAATGGCTAATTGCAGAGCGTAATCATTTGTCCTTGGCAGTGCCTGGAGTGGACATTGCGTCCTTGGAAAGTAATGTCAGCTGCGGCTGCGCTAAAGTTTCAAATTGAAGTTCTCCGAGCGGTCCACCGTCAATCGTATAAGCAAAATCACATCGAAATCTACTGCATCAAACTTGTCAGCTCCGACACCTGATTTCTTCATCTGGACCAAAGCCAACTCGAATTTCGCAGTGCTTGATGTCAGGATGAGCTGTAGATACTCAATCGCTGTCATGATTTCAGCAATACCTGATTTATCATCAGAGCGGAAGGGTTGTTCCATCAGTTGTAATCAGGTTTGTCCTTTTGTATCAACTATCAAAAATCAGCAGGGTCAAGGTTAAAACCAGATTGCTCTAGTGGAATCACGCCACCGTCATAATTTTCAATGATTTGCGGATTGACACTTTCTGCAGTGAAGTCTGCGGTGTCCATGTGGAAATAGAGACCAATCTTGCACGTGAAACTTGGGTCATTTGCAGGAAGAGTACCGATAAGCGTAGCCATTTGATAAATGAATACATTTTCCAAAACCAACGCGTTTCATCTCAGGAATGAGGATGTTATTGGCAAAAATCTACTTGGCTTTTTGTGTGCTTGGTGTTGTTGTAGAATGTTCATCTGAACGCGTATTTACTTTTTACATAAGTCAAAAACGTTCTAAAAGAGTAGGTGGTTCATAAGTTCTCCTTTTTGCATGAGATGTAATTGAGTGTATCATATTTTTGAGAGGAAGGCTATTTACAAATAGTGAAAGAATGACAATATGTTTCAATCAAAAATCATGAACTTGAAAAAGAAGCTCATGATTCATCCCCATTAGTTATTTAAAATGAGTTTTTTCAATAGCTGTGGCAACATTCGTTTCATCATTGCCATCTGTAACGTAATCAGCGAGTTTTTACATAATCACTGGAATTTCCCATAGCCACCCAAGACCTGCAAACTCTAGCATTTCGATGTCGATTATTGGCGTCACCGATTGCCATAATTTCTTGGGGGTTGATATCTAATCGTTGAGCTAATTCCCTAAGAGCAGTCGCTTTAGTAGTGCCTTTGGGCATAGCTTCGTAAATGACTGGTTGGGAACGAACGCCGCTGAAATGTTGAGCAAATCTGGCACCAAATTGTTTTTCAAAAGTATCTAACTCATCAGGCTGGGCTAAAAACATAGCTTGAAACATGATATTCTTGCCGCTGATAGCTTCTTTCGAGGCTGATTTCTGTGGGGGTTGTAAAAACAAGACTAGCGTCATAGGTGACTAGCTCACTTGGCTTTTCGTCTACCACTAAATAACGTTCTTCATCAAAAAGAGTCAATTGGGCAGGAGTTTGCTTGGCAATTGTATCCAAGTAAAGAATGTTTTCTCACACTCAACTCTTTCCAAAGCAACAAGATTCCAATCTTTCGTTTGATGATAGGAGCAACCGTTGTTAATAATGACATATTCGTTTCTGCCACTCAATCCCTAATTGTTTCATAGGTAAGGTTTTCACTCCGGACCAAGGGACGACCTGTACAAAGAACGAACTTCACTCCGTTTTCGAGTAGCTTGATGAATAGCCTGAATATGTGCTTTGGGGAATTTTGACTATTTAAAAAGCTGTACGTCCATATCAATACGATTAGTTTTAATCATAGCACTTCATTTCTATAAATGTATTTGCTTTTATTATAGCACAAATGAAACGGATATGAATGCTTTTTCAAGACTGGTAAAAGTCACCCGCCTTATGTTATAATAAATAGAATACCGAAAAGGATGAGAAAATGAATCTTTAGATGAATTAAAAACGGGCAGGAGAAGATTCGGAAATTTCTCCATATATCGTGCATATTGATCGGTAAATCAACTTGGCAGACAGAATTTTGAAGCTAACGGAGACGGTCTCGAGTCGAAATGCAGGCTCAGCTTTTTTGATAGCATGGATTTGAGTGAGCAGGGCATCTACCATTAAGCTGCAGATTGAGGCTCAACTATACCAGCTAAGGACGGTGAAACTTATATTTTCCATGATTGACACACAGGGACATGTGGATTTACCCATGAAGTCTCTCGTTCATTGGCAGCTTGTGAAGGGGCTGTTTTGGTGGTTGATGCTACTAAAGGCATTGAAGCACAAACTTTACCGTCTACCTCTGCCTTGGATAATGATTTAGAAAATTTTGCCAGTTATCAATAAAATTGACTCTACCGCTGCTGATCCAGAGCGAGTGCGGACTGAGATTGAAGATGTCATGGTTTGGACGCAAGTGAAGCTGTGTTGGCTTCGCACAAAGCGTGTATCGGATTGAAGAAATCTTAGGAGCAAATCTGGAGAAAGTTCCTGCGCCGACAGGAGATGTGACCGCATCCACTCAAAGGCTCTTATTTTTGACTCGGTTTATGATGCTTATCGTGGAGTTATTCTGCGAAAGTGCGTGATGGACGGAGTTGTGAAGCGGGTGATACCATTCAGCCCCATGATGCAATGGCGAAGACCTTTGATGTGACTGAAGTTGGTATTTTTACTCCAAAAAGCCGTTGGACGAGATTTCCCTGCGACTGGTGACGTTGGCTATATCGCAGCTTCTGATCAAGACCGTTCAAGATACTCGGGTTGGATACGGTGACCTGGCGATACATCCGGCAGATGAACCACTTCATGGCTACAAGCAAATGAACCCGATGGTTTTTGCTGGACTTTATCCAGTGGAATCAATAAATATAATGATTTACGGAAGCTTTCCGACTCCAGCTTAATGATGCTAGTCTCACTGAGCCTGAAACTTCTCAAGCTTTTTAGGTTTTGGCTTCCGTTGTGGTTTCCTCGTTTTGCTCCACGCTGGATGTGATTCAGGAACGTTTGGAGAGAGTTTAATATTGACTTGATTATGACGGCACCGTCGGTTGTCTACAAGGTTAATATGACAGACGCGAACCTCATGATGTTTTCCAATCCGAGCGAATTTCCAGAACCGACTAGATTGATTCCATTGAAGAGCCTTATGTCAAAGCACTAGATTATGGTGCCTCAGGAATTTGTCGGAGCAGTCATGGAATTGGCTCAGCGTAAAACGCGGTGACTTTGTGACCATGGACTATATCGATGAAAATCGGGTCAATGTCATCTATCAAATTCCGTTGGCAGAAATTGTCTTTTGACTTTCTTTGACAGAAACTAAAATCCTCAACTCGTGGTTATGCTGGCTTTGACTATGAAATCTCAGAATACCGCAAAAGTCGAGTCTCGTTAAAATGGATATTCTCCTTAATGGCGACAAAGTGAACGTTTTAGCTTCATTGTTCACAAGGAATTTAGCCTATGAACGCGGATTGATTGTTGAAAAATTAAAGAAAATTATTCACGTCAGCAATTTGAAGTGCCGATTCAGGCAGCAATTGATCAGAAAATTGTGGCACGGACAGACATCAAAGCTCTACGGAAAAATGTACTTGACAAATGTTATGGTGGAGATGTTTCCTGTAAACGTAAGCTCTTGGAAAAACAAAAAGGCTGGTAAGAAGCGGATGAAGGCTATCGATCTGTTGAAGTGCTACAAGAAGCGTTCCTGCTGCGTCCTCAGCATGGATGATGAGTGATATTGTACTAAAAGCTATAAAGAGAGGAATGCTCTTTCTTGTGCTGTAAAATAGTTGTGAACTCCAAATAAATATGCTAAAATAAAATATAGAAGGAATTAGTTATGAAGAAGAAAAGAGCTGAGTTGATTTTATTTTTAGCGGTACTCTTTCTGTCTACACACTAGAAGCATGTAGTTCGAGTGGAGGGAGCAAAACCAAATCATCACAACAGCTCATCTTCGTCAAGGAGAGTCTGCAAAAGAAAGCAATAGCTCAAGTTCATCAAATGCTGCACGAAAAAGATGTGAAGACGAAGAAATGCGAACGTGTTGGTTCGGATGATTATCGGTATTGATATTCCTAAAAGTGAGGAAGCTCACTGATGTAAATGGTGACGATAGTATTCAATATACAGATGGTCCTGCCTATCATATTGGTGACCATGAATGCCTATACGAAAGAAAAAGCCAACATCAAAGAAGGAGAAGAATTTACGGCACAAACGATGCTACACGCATTTTACTACAATTATCAAAACAATACAGGCGTAAAGAAAATCGGAGGTTCAAAAGTACAGTTGGTAACGAAGTCATCAGGTCAATGTTATAATGAAATCAGGTCAATACTTGATTAGTTGATTTTTCAAAAAGACGAAAGTTTATCTTATTGCATTTGAGGGCAATCGAGCAACACTCATAAAGTTCATTGATTATATTGAAAATAATCATGGAGTTTGAGTAAAAGAAAACAAAAATTTAAAAGGAAAAGTGGAGTTCAAATTAGATTTTATAAGACATGATTTCAATCCACTTTTTAAATAGTTGAAAGTCTATAAGAAAGGGTGACTTTGTCATTATTTGGGCTTTTCGAAAGAATATTTTTCTTCAATTTACTCAAAATATTTACAAATTTGGTATAATAGATTGAATTTTGGTTTAAGAGAGAAAAATGTCAACTTTAGAAACGTTAAAATCTGAATTGACACGGAATATATCCGTTTTGATGAAACCTTAAAACAATATACTTACACAAAAGTAGGTGGAGCTGCTGATTATCTGGTTTTTCCATGAAAATCGTTATGAATTGGCACGAGGGTAAAATTTGCTAATCGGAGCAGATTCCTTGGATGGTACTAGGAAATGCTAGCAATCATCATCGTTCGCGATGGTGGATTCGTGGTTTTGTGATTATGTTTGATAAATTAAATGGAGTGGCAGTGATGGCTACACCATTGAAGCAGAAGCAGGTGCTAATCTGATTGAGACGACCCATAGTTGGCTTTATCAGTCTGACTAGGTTTTGAGCGCTTTGCCGCGGATTCCGAGTATTGGCGCAGGCTACTCATGAATGCCGGAGCTCATGGTGTGAAATTGCCCATATACTTTCTTTGTAAGGTGCTGACACGTGATGGAGAAATCAAAATATCAGTGCATCAGATATGAAATTTGGTTATCGCCGTTCATATGTTCAATAGACAGGTGATGTGGTGATCTCTGCCAAGCTTTGTTGTCTGTAGTACCATACTGTACCGATCTGCCAAGAAATGGAACGTTTGACCCATGCTGTCAATTGAAGCAGCTTTAGAGTATCCTTCTTGTGGTTCTGTTTTAAAACGTCCGGTGGGGCATTTCATGAGGCAATTGATTAGTGAGCTAAAATTTAGAAAGGGCACCATTGGTGGGTAGAAGTTTCTACAAAGCATGCAGGTTTTATGGTCAATGTTGATAATGGAACAGCAGCTGATTATGAAAAATTTGATTGCACATGTGATTGAGACAGTGAGCTCATTCTAGTGTGACTTTGAAAGAGAAGTCCGTAATTGGTGAGAAATAAGGATAGTCTAGGGCACACAATTTGATAACATTCAAGAAAATCAGCTCAGGACAAGACTTTCAATTTGTCAATCTAAGAAAAGAAGGAATTTATGGCAATTGAACAAACCAATCATTGAATTTAAAAACGTATCCAAAAGTTTTTGAGGATAATAATACAGTCGTCTTAAAAGACATCAATTTTTGAATTAGAAGAAGTTTTTACACACCTTTTAGGTGCCTCTGGATCAGGAAAATCAACCATTCTAAATATCATCGCTTTGCTTGTTGGATGCGTCCAGCGGTGATGTTTTCTTTGACGGCGTCCGAATCAACGATATTCCGACTCAACAAACGTGATCAGTGCATGCGGTGTTTCAGTCTCTATGCCCTTTTTCCGACATGACTGTGGAAAATGTGGCATTTCCGTTGCGTTTGCGTAAAGTTGAAAAACAAGAAATAGGAAACGACGAGTTGCAGAAGTCCTGAAAATGGTGCGTTTGGATGGTTTTGAGGAACGTCTTATTCACAAAATTGTCGGTGACAACGCCAACGAGTGGCTATTGCGCGTGCTATTGTCAACGAACCGCGGGTTGTTTTTGCTGGATGAGCCTTTTATCTGCACTCGGATTTCGAAGTTGCGAACAGACATGCAGTAGGAATTACGTGAAATTGCAGCAGCGTCTAGGATTGATTTCTTTTGTTCTGCCACCCATGACCAAGAAGAAGCATCGGCTGTGAGCGACTGATTTTTGTGGACGAATGACGAGATGCAGTCAGGGACACTCGTTGATATATATGATGAACCTATCAATCACTTTGTAGCAACGTTTATCGGAGAATCCAACATTCTTCCAGGAAAGATGATTGAAGACCATTTGCTGAATTTAATGGCGTTGAGCGGATTCAGCTGCCGACGGAGGAAATGCGTCCCACGAGCAGGTGGAAGCCGTCTCGTCCAGAAGATTTCAGGATTACACTCTCCGGAAGAAGCGAAAAACTGCAAGTTAAGGTTGATACGCAGCTTTTTCCGTGGCGTGCAAACAGGAGATTATCGCTTATGATGAATTGGGCAACGAATGGATGATCCATCTCGACTCGCAAGCGCTGCTTGTCGGAGAAGAGATCGGACTGCAGTTTGGAACCAGAAGATATTCATATCATGCGGCTTAATGAAACAGGAGGGAAGAGTTTGATTGCCTCGACTGAAGAATGTTGAATGGATAGTGCAGGGTCAGAGCTTTAATCAATGCTATTGAGGAGGAGCAAGCATGAAGAAAAACAACCCTAACCTTAAGTTTGTTGCTCCTCATATTCTCTTTGGGGTTCTATTGTTTGTATTAGCGTGTGCTGCCATGATTGTTTGCGCAGTCGTTTTTCAACATCGAAGGTCACTTTCACTCTTTGGAAAATTATAAGACTTACTTCTGCTTGCAAAAATCTGGACTTATCTCAAAATGAGTTTAAACCTGGTTTTATATGTGTAGATTATCACAGTTGTCACTTTCTAGTCACAGTTATCCAACTGCATTTTATTGACACAATTAAAGTTATTAGACAGCTTTGGTTGATGCTCATTATTTTGCCAACATGGTCACTCCATTTCCAAGCTTTACGCTTTTATCGGGATTTTTGGACAAAATGGTTCTTTAAAATAATCAGTTTTTAAGTTTTACTGGATTGGTCCTCAGCAAATCCTGTTTATCAGATTTCTTTTATTTTTGTAGCGTTATATTGAGCTGCTTTCTTTATGATATTGCTGGATTTTAGTCAGTTTTGTGAGACATGGATCAAAAATCTGATCAATGCCAGCCATGACCTGGTGCCAATCGCTGGGAAACTTCGTCCGTCGTTGTTTTCCATTCTAGGAATGGCGTGAGAAGTGGTGCAGCCGTCTCATCCCTAGTCTCTCAGTCTTTTTATGCCGACGCGTTTGATCGGCGGCAATCGCGTTATTACGCTAGGTACAGCCATTGAGCAGCATTTTCTGACCACACAAAATTGGGGAACGGGCTCAACCATTGGTGTTGTCTTGATTGTAGCTATGTCGTTATCATGTAGCACAGTGTTAGAAGGGGAGAGCGACGAAAAACTGCTAGTATTTATTTAACAGTCATCTTCTTTAATTTTATTTGCCGATTTTTATTTGATTAATAAGGTGTTCAATCGCTGGCGAGATGGATATGAACAAGCTTTACAGGCTTTAGTCTGACGCATTTTCAAACATGTTCAGTGATACCTGCTTGATGCTCATTTTAGCGCAGACCTTTTTCTTAGCATTTTATTCTCTTTGATTGCAACAGCAATCGAAACGTTTGAGTGCCATTTATATTTATCAAGCTAGAAATACTAAGATGCTCTTTATCGGTTAATAATATCTTATGGTGAGAGCCAGATGTCATGATTGAGCTAGCCTCAATTCTTTTACAACTCATCAAATTCCTCAATTAGGTTTTCTATCTGTTCTAAGCGAGTCAATACTGCCTTCTATCCCTTGTGTCGTCTCGATGATATTACCACGGCTAAAAAGAGATGAATGATGACATGGTTAAGGCGCCTATGACGTAGACAAGCCGGAGTTCAGATGCTCAAGGAAATCATGCCGCCTTTATCTGACGCCGGCTATCATTGCCGGTTACTTCTATGGCTTTTCACCTACCTCTAGATGACTTGCTGCAGACATTCTTTGTGACAGGAAATGGTTTTTCAAATCCTGTCGGTTGAGATTTACTCGCGGGCTCGGGCAAGGAACTCTGCCAGAACACGCTCTCTGCTTTGGTATTTTCTGTTCCAGTATTCTTTTGGTAATTGGCTACTATCTTTATAGTCTGGTAGAAGGAGGATGGCAGAAAGCTCTATCTCACTGCTGGCATTGCCGTTACATTATCCTTGTCCCTGCTGGGAGTGAGTTATCAAGATTGGAAAGTCGGACGTAAAAGTGGCTCTGGTGACAAACTGGCTCATCTGGCAATTGAGAGAGACTATATTGATCCAGAGTTACTGATTTCGAAGTTCACCAAAGAAAACCGGTATCCAAGTCCATCATGGAAACCTTTGATCTCTAATGAATCAAGGTATCACTCAAGATTAAGGGCAGGGACAACATACGATATTGCTATTCGTAGTGAGTTTACATGATTGTAAAATGATGTCGGAACGCTGCTTTGAAAAATTGGACCATTCAAAAATTAAAGGGTTGGAAATATATCGAGAAACGTAAATCAATCATTTGATCCTCAAAAATCAATACTCTATTCCTCACTTTTGGGGAACGCTTTGGGACTATTCACATAGAATTAGTCAAAACGAAGCTCGGTTAAGCATTGGATGTACGGCGACCTGAATATAAAAACTCCTCATCATGATGATTGACGGAGCGCGCGAGGTAATGGGTGTTGGGTTAAATGCTTTCAGGTTATAGCCTCAATTTCATACTAAGCACCATAAGAAGCAGTTGATAAGCTTTTATACGTCGACACCGGAATATCAAAGCAATTGTAGCAGACGAAATGAAAGGCTATATGATTCAAAACAATGCAGCGATTGGCAAGTTAGTTTTCAGGGTGAAGCATCGGCAAATGTTGGAAAAGAATGATAAGCACATGTTGTCCCAACAGATAGCCAGCAATCTTTTGGTTTGACAATACCGTTATTCCAAAACCGTCAAAAATAAAAAGCTGGGTTATCAATTTATTAACTTATGTTAAGACCTGAGAAATCGCCTATAAAAATGGAAAGCTGTATGTTGGCATACCCAACGCCCAACATGCCTGCTACAGACGTTGCCAAAAGAAAACCAAGAGGAGCAAAAGCCTTTTACCCAGATGAGGAAACCTAGCTACTTAGAAAGTTTATCAACAACTCGGTGCTATGCATAGAATTTATAATGACTTGTATCTTCATGAAAATGTATCGGAAATAATGCGTGAAAAATTGTTTTCGAGCTCCTATAGCCACCGGACCGTTAAAGTCTGCATGGATAAAGAAACTGATGTCTCTATCGAAAACATTTTGGCTAGTAGGAAGTCGCTAGGTTCATTCACGCATCGAAGCTCATTCAGCTTTTGTAGATTTTCATTGAGAGTAGTAATTAAATACACGAAAGTTTGAGCAAACTCCTAGACCTTGGTCTGATTGTGTCCTGGTTCATCGCTTTTAATTGCCATAGGAGCTTGAAGCAGTTGTATCGTGCCGTTGTCAGTTGTTGCGTTGCTTTGTCCGACCAGAGCTAGTATCGCCTGGATGTAATACTACCAGACTGCGTGGTGCAGTAACCAGTGCCACTCGTTTCTGCTGCCAGCCTCGACCCGCAGCTGTTGTGTCGCTACAGACGCAGCCCGTCTGTATGCTGTTTCTTTCCGAATTTCTTTCGATAATAGTTGTTTGCAAAGTTGTTCAGCTACTTTTTGTCTTATTATCAGATTTATTATTGTTCGCGAAAGTCAAGATTGTAATCATGTAGTGATAATCCCAAGA
>BNJU01001171.1_pt1 | contig 93603 bp, 127 predicted proteins | sample 8539281 | NCBI WGS metagenome assembly BNJU01 (sample SAMD00202456, study PRJDB9452) | human saliva metagenome | isolation source: human saliva | place: Japan
TCAGTTACGGTATTACGCTTCTCGGAACATGATGTTTAGATAAAATACATCAGTGTTTCGTTGTTCTCGCGTTTCACTGCGTAAGAAGATCCTCGCGTTACGGCATTGAGGTATCGTGAATGTTTTTGGTCGAGTACGCCGAGAGAGGTCACGGGCGAGAACGACGGTCTAGTTTTTCCATCTTCTCACAGGAACCGTGCCTGTCTTTTCAATCAGTGCGATCTCAATGGCAGAGAGAATGTCAAGGAAGCAGTGATGTCGTGGGCGAGCAAGCTGGTAGCCGCCTGTGAACCCTTTGATCGAGTTGACGAGTCTTGCTGCTTGAGTAGTGCAAAAGACTTGTTTCGAGATAGATCTTGGAGATGCCAAGATGCTCCGAGATGCTGATGATGGTGACAGGGGAGGAGGTAGTGGCTGCGCCAGAAAGACCATGGATGCGATGCTAGCGTCCTTCGCTGGAGATTTTCATATCGATGCTTCCTTCTAAAAACATATTTTTATAGCTATATAATAGTTAATATGCAGCGAATGTCAATACAAAAAATCCCCTCGTCCCAAACGGGAAGAGGGATTTTCGTTTGGCATCTTAGCGCTTCGAGAACTGGGAAGCCTTACGCCTTTTTGAGGCCGTATTTGCAGGCGTTCCTTCTCACGCGGGTCACGCGTAACGAAGCCTCGCCTTGAGTGCAGGCGCAACTCTGCGTCCATCTCAATCAGTGCACGTGTGATGCCGTGACGGATCGCACCCGCCTGACCGGATGCACCGCCGCCGGCTGCGTTAGCGATGACATCATATTTATCGACAGTTTCCGCTCAGGTTCAGCGGCTGACGAACAATCAGCCTCAAGCGTCTTGAGGCCAAAATACTCCGCCATCTCGCGGCCATTGATGGAAACCTCGCCGTCGCCGGAACGAGGCGAACACGGGCAACCGAGGTCTTGCGGCGACCCGTTCCGTAGTAAGTGACTTGTGCCATTGAACAGATTCCTCCTTATACAAAACTCAGCGACATCAAACTTCAGCGGTTCGGGCTCTGTGCTGCGTGGGGATGCTCCGGACCGGCGTAGACGTTGAGCTTGCGGAAAATCTGTGCGCCGAGACTGTTCTTCGGAAGCATGCCCTTGACCGCGTGTTCAATGACACGGACAGGGAAGCGATCGAGCATCTGGCCGGCCGTTGTGAAGGTCGTGCCGCCCTGATAGCCAGAGTGACGGAAGTAGGTCTTGTCCGTCAGCTTCTTTCCCGTGAACTTTACCTTCTCAGCATTGATGACGATGACGTAGTCGCCGGTATCAACATGCGGCGTGTAGATGGGCTTGTTCTTGCCGCGCAGAACTTTCGCGATCTCCGTTGCAAGACGACCGACCGTCTGGTCTCTCTGCATCTACGACATACCACTTGCGCTCAATATCGGCTGCTTTGCCATCAACCGTGGTTTTCCATGTTCCCCTCAGAGAGTAAGAGTTTTCAATAGCTGGTTGATGCGATATACACTCACGCTTCCGGGGCTAATGGATACATGGAAAATATCATCACGTCGCTATTCTAAAAAATTTTTACGCGAATGTCAAGAAATTTTCTCCATAGCACGCTTTCACTTTTCTGCAATCCCGATGCATTTTCGATTTTCGGCACAGAGCATGCCGCAATACGCACGCCCATTTTTCAGCGGAACTGCAAAGATGAGATCCTCGTGGAGAGCGTCACAAACCGCCTGTGGATCGCTCGAAGGAATGGCGAGGAAGAAGCCGCCTCTATAGGGAGGGCAGGCAGACCACACGCCGCAGCCTCCTGCATGAAGATATCACCGCGCCCTTGTACGAGGCGGTATGTGCGTCGCGCTCACTTTCATGGGCGGTATACGCTGCCGCGCATCCCGCTGAATACTGTCAGGAGAGTCACTGCACCGCGGTTGAGATTCGACCACGTTGCGCGTGCAGCGCATACCCTACGATCTCACTGAACTCATCGATGACCGTCTTGTTTGCAGAAGTAATGAGTCGCCGCAGCGCTGCCCGTAGAATGTATACGCCTTGGACATGGAGAAGGCGAAGAGGTCAGGATGTTTTCGGGGAGTCCTGCAAACTTCGGCACGAAGGCACGTGTCACATGCTTTTCGCCCGCAAAAGTCAATGTAGGCGATATCGACGAGGAGCTGTATCTTCTTTCGGTCTTTGCCTGTGCCTTGACCGTGTCCAGAACGTGATCCCAGTCCTCGCAGAAAGACTGTAGCCCGTCGGGTTATGCGCAGGTGTATTGAGGATGATGAGCAGGCTGTCCTGTTTTGCAAAGAGCATCGACGGCCCTGAGAACGCCGTATGATTGAAGTTATTGCTTCTGTCGAACAGCGTGAAGGTCGTGACGGAGGAGCCAAGTTCCTGACAGATGATATTGTACGTTCCCCAGAACCAGTCCGAGGTGAGTACCTGATCGCCTCGCTCGACGTGAGTCGTCGACGGCGGTGCGCAGAGCTCCCGTTCCACCTGCCGTTGCGACAGCGGCGAGATAGCCTGCGACGCTTGCGGCAAATGTAATATCAATCGCTGCCTCGAGATACCCGGAAGTCCAGAGATCGGCGCATAGGCGATATAGCCTTCGATGGGGAGGAACGGAAGAGCGCGCTCGACCGTCGGCAGGTGTGCCAGTTTACCGCTGTCGTCCATAACGGCACCGATTGCGCGTTGATCAGCGCTCTCACCGTGCTCTGCGATTGCAGCGCGGACGCTCGCATCGCTCCGAAGATCGCGTCTCCAGCGGCGGCGCGATGCCGCGTGATGCTGCCATTTGCTGCCAGTGTTATATGCGCTTTGATGGAGCACGGATCATCGTGTCCTCCGCAGGGTAGGGCGTCGCTGATCCGTGCCGTCGTAGCGGTAATGTGATGATAGCGCGGCTCCTGATGTCCACGAAGCCGCACAGGTGTATACACGTATTCTTATGCCTCGTTCGGGAAGAACTCGTCGTGATGCGGTTGACGACGTCCCTGACGCCGCCGCCCTTGATGAGGTGAGACGCTGATCCCGAGGACTGATGATCCCGAGGTTGATGCCCATTGGAGAGTGCCCCAAACATGCGGGAGGCAGCCGGATTGCCGAGCATTCCGCTCCGACAATGGAGATCTCGCGACATCATTGTCAATGGATACACCAGATGCGTGGATGTCTGCCGAAAATCCCTTCGACGAGGCGGCGCGCTTCCTCGGCGTCAATGGATGCCACCGTGAACACCATGTCGGTTACATGGAGTCGGCACGCGGAGGCTCTGCACGATCATATCCACGTCGATGTTCACATCGGCGAGGGCAGAGAATATCTTGTAGGGCAACGCCCGGGACGTTGGAGACACCGAGCACCGTGATCTTAGCGACGTTATCATGCGTACGCGTCACCGCGAATGATAAAGGACTTTTCTTCCACTGTATATCCTCCCCACGATGGTTCCGGTCTTGAGGTAAAGGTCGAACGAACGTGGATGGGGATGCTGTGAGCTGTCCCATCTCCACCGAGCGTGGCTGCATAACGCCCGCGCCGGAGACGTGCCATCCTGAGCATCTCGCTGTACGTAATCTCCTTCATGCGGCGCGCGCGCCGACAATGCGCGGGTCGGCGGAGTAGATTCCGGCTCAACGTCCGCAGCATCCGCGGTATGCTGCGCCGATTGCACCAGCGATTGCCACGGCAGAGGTATCCGACCCACCGCGTCCGCGTCACGGGTCCCCTGTCGGCATCTGTACCCTGAAAGCCAGCGATAACGACAATGCGTTCTTTCAAAGCCCCTCGTGCACGTTTTGCTCGATTCCGAGAATACGCCCCTTGGTATGCGCGACTCTGTGCGCATTCCCCGCCATGCCGCCGGTGAGGGATATGGCGGGCTGGCCTAAGGCGCGAACGCCATCGCGAGCAGTGCAATCGAGACCCGCTCACCTGTCGTCATGAGCATATCCGATCTCGCGTGTATATGATAGGGGCGTTTCACCACCTCGCCAGCCAGCGCGATGAGATCATCCGTCGTATCGCCCATGGCGGGCAATCACCACCATGACAATGCGATCATCGGGGGCCTTTCACGCAATATGCGCTTTGCTACGTTCTTGATCTCTCCCGGGGTAGCCACCGAACTTCCCCGCAAAACTTCTTTACAATTAACTGACATACAATGTCCCCCTATGGATTGGTATAATTCCACATGGCAGTACTCAACGCATTATACGCCAAAATGCGCCGTATCTTTCAATAAACCTTGATGTAGCAGCGACGCATTTTCCGCGTATTGTTCTACAGTTTGTCTACAATCCTGCCGAGGATCTTGCCCTCGCTCTTTCAGGCGGTGCTCTGCATCGCTCCTCATCCCGCTTCTCGTCAAGAAGATCCCGCAGCTCGTCGACCGCTCAGCGGACAGCCCGCAGCTCAGCAGCAGCGACTGACAGGCGCACTGGCGAGGGGCAGTCGGTGCCGCTGCGGGGCAACAGGGAACATCGCCGCTGCAGGGGCGGCAGCCAGCCGCGACCGGCAAGGGAGGCCTCGGCGGCACTCACACATTTGGCCGTAACTGCATGATGAGCCGCAGCCCCGTGCGCAGCTACCGAGATGCGATCTCGGGATTTCCGTCACACGAAGGACTACACGGCACTCAGATGCTCAAGCGATCTCCGTGCGGGTAAGAACAGCTACCTGACGAAGAGGTAGATACGGACGATACAACGACCGTAGCACCAATCAAAACTATTAACACCACCCGCATAGCGGGTGGTTTTTCGCTTTGCATAGCGTCATGAATTGGCGGCGTGCAAGTGCCTTTATTGGCCTGCCAGCCATGCACAGATTACTTGTCACCCATAAATGGGTCTCTTAGGGTCAAACAAGCTCCAGTTGATCCTGCTCCGATCCTTCTTCAGCTGCTCAGCTATGTACCCTTAATCGCCTTTGCGTTCTTTCCTACGGTATCAACACATACCTTTTGCACCAGTACCTGATTTCGTATGCAAACTGCGTCGACACTTTTGGAATATCGTCAGCTACTCTTGCCCTTTAGGTATCCCATAAAGCTCGATATGCTGATCTTCGGCGGGATACTTGTAGCAGGTGGATATGATCCGGACATATTCGCTTCAATGATCTCACACCCTTCCACGCGCACAGCTTTCTTAGGATCTCCGGATTTCCAGCCGTTCTCGTGAGAATACTTTTCGCCGATACTTCGGTCAAACACAACGTGATACTTACAATTCCACTTTTGTGTGCTAAACTATGCGTATCGCATTTTGTTGTTTCGACATAATGCTGTTTCCTCCTAGTGTCTTCACTATTTTTAGGCTGAGCAGGCTTACGCGTAGTTTTAGCACACTGGGAGTTTCTGTTCACCGCTTAAGCTCTTTCCAACCACGCGACTATCGCGGTTTTCTATAGCATAAATATCCACTCCGCGAGCGTGGTTTTTCGCATTTCGGGCACAGCCCTTATAATTGGTGGCGCTGATGCATCGCCTTTATTGGCCCTGCCAGCCATGCACAGATTACTTGCCACCCATAAAATGGGTCTCTTTGGGTCAAACAAGCTCAGCTGATCCTGCCCTGATCCTTCTTCAGCTGGTCAGTTATGTAATCCTTTAATCGCCTGGTGTTCTTTCCTACGGTATCGACATACACCCTTTGCACCAAAATTTCTCGATTTCTGTATGCAAACTTCATGTTTCGCTACTTTTGGAAATATCATTAAGCTACTCTTTCCCTTTTAGGTATCCCATAGCTCGATATGCTGATCTTCGGCGGGATACTTAACAGCAGGTGGATATGATCCGGACAGATCTCCCTTCAAATGATCTCTACACCCTTCCACGCGCACAGCTTTCTTAGGGATCTCGGATTTCAGCCGTTTCCCTTCGTAGAATACTTTTCGCCGATACTTCGGTGCAAAACACAACGATACTTACCCAATCCCACTTGCGTGTGCTAAACCATCGTATCGGCATTTTGTTGTTTCGACATAATGCCTTCCTCCCAGTGTCTCACCATTTTTAGGCTGGCAGGCTTACGCGTAGTTTAGCACACTGGGGATTTTCTGTTCACCGCTGCTTCTTCCAACCACGCGACTATCGCGTGGTTTTCTTTATGATGCGGCGAGTATTACCCGCCGCATAAATGCTACCGTCCTCTTGCATGCGTTGTTGTTGTTCTCAGCTGATCTACGCGTTGCTTTTAATGCCTGATTTTCTCTGCTAACCCGCGAACCAGTTCACGAATTTCCGAACGATGTTGTTGTTTTATGTGCGCCATCGTTGATGTTGCGTATGAGAAATGTGAACTCTTCGGAGGGCGTCTCATTGGTCCGCCACCAGAAAAACAGAAGCCGAGCTCCAGTGGCTCAGTGAGTTTTCTGCACGAGCTTCCGTGTTCTGTTGAGTTCTGTCCGTGGCTGCGGCGCAGGGAGTCTTTCTTGATCCCCAGAACAGTCCCATTATCATCAGTCCTTTCGTTTTTCTTTAACGTAGCATAGTTCCCCATTGTGACAAGTCCCCACCTGAGAGGAGGTTTTCGATATGCGCCGGATGTACCTGCTCGTCACGCTCGTGCTCACACTCCTCTCGTTCCTTCCCGCATCCTCCGCAGCGGCGATAACGATGATCTCCCCGTCGGTCAGCCGATGATCGTCAAGAGCCCGCAGGCTACCGTATCCACCCGATCACGGGTGAATACAAATATCATTCGGGCGTTGACCTTGCCGCCGACTACGGAGACCCGATCTATGCCGCTGCGGCAGGCACGGTAACCTACGCGGGTGGATCAGTGGCTATGGTCTTACCTGCGCCGTTGTGGTATAATAGAAGGAAGGAGGCGATATAAATGGTTCTTGACTATAACGTAACCATTCATCTGAGAGGTCTGCGGGAAGGTTTTGCTGAGGTGTTGTCGGACATCTCGACGCTCAAGGACTTTGTGGGGGTTACGATCAAAAGATCAACAACATCCTCTTGCCGTCTTTGAAAAAGCAAGTGATCGACCTCTATCATGGGACTTCTTGGCCTGGATATAATACAATGGCTGATGTGCAGGAACTAAGGAGCAGCTGGTTTCGGCCTCGTACATATATGAAAAAAATAGAGGCCGAATATGCTGGAGAATTACAACGCACAAGAGCTTGATGAGCAGAAAGAGAAGATCAAGTACGAGCTTCTATCCGAATTACACCATCTTCGCAGCCGTGTGCTTATCTTCCTCGCCGGACAGCCCGGTGCAGGAAAATCAACAATGGCGAAAAATTTTCGTCTGTGAGCATCAAAAATATCGCCTTCATCTCGGGGCGACGATTACCGCAAGGATCATCCACATTTCCTTGAGCTGCAAGCGCAGTACGATGATGATGCTGTCCTCCATACACAGCAGTTCGCGGGGAAGATGACGGAGGCTCTGATCGACGACCTGAGCAGGGAGCAGTATCATCTCATCATTGAAGGCACACTGCGGACGACTGAGGTGCCGCTGCGGACGCATGATCTTCTGGCCTCACGGGGATATGATGTCTCTCTAAATGTGATCCTCGTGCGTCCCGAAAAATCATATCTCAGTACACAGAAGCGCTATCGGCTGATGGAGGAGGCAGGGCTTACCCCGCGCATGACGCCAAGGGAACATCATGACCGCGTTGTGCGCTCTCTCGTTGACAACCTGCATACGCTCTACGAGCAGGATACCTTTCAAGGCATTCGCGTCTACAATCGAGCGGGAGAATGTCTCTACGACAAGGAGAAAACGCCATTTCGCGATCCGTCCGATCTCTTCCGTGAGGAGTTCTCACGGGAATTGACAAGCCGCGAGAAGACAGATATTGAGGAGGACCATGCGCCGTATGTCGGACGGGCAAAGGTCGAAGAGACGCTGCGCGCCTATGCGGAGTTCTTCCGCAGGAGGAGCGCGGCAGAGGTGACGCTGAGTAGGGAAAAATAAACAGGAGGGATTTTTCATGTATCGGAATATCTTTGTTTCGCAGTGGCACTGATGCTGCTCCTCGCGAGCAGCGCGCTAGCTGCGTCGCGTGACATGACCCTTGAGGATGCGTCAATCGCGGGATTTCTCCGGCAATGATCTGATGTACGTGTGAAGTATCTACGGCGAACCGGATGGAGAGAAGACACGAAAAAGTAGGAAATTATCCATCCTATTTGGTGGATTATTATGGCAGGGTTTGTCATCACATACGACATTATTGGCGGTAAAACGAATCCACTCGTTCAGACCATTGAGAGCACGAACAGTGCACTGGTTATGCCATCCGGGGTACGTGTTGGAATGAAAATTGCTGACGTACTGAAGATCTTTAAAAACTTAGAGGTACGTCCCTGCAGCAGATAAAAATATGCGAAGGATTATATGCCGCCGTTTGCGCGCTTCTCTCCCTGCCAAGCGGCGAGGAGGGCATTCGCTTTGTTGTTTTCATGACGGATCAGAATGGCGTTATTCAGAAAATCCTCATCAAGGATAAATACGGTGACGTATAAGCAGCAGATGAAAATTGCCTGTTCCAGCTCCCGCCGTCCCAATTCCCCATGGCAGCTGGAACAAGCAACTTTCATACTGTTAGGATAGCATGAAAAACGAGTATGTCAACAAAAAGCGATCCCCTTCAAATCCCAGCCCAAAGATGGCGCGCATCAGTGACTGAGAGGTATCGCTCTTTCTATACGTAGTCGCTGCGCGAGGAGGATGCCAGCCGTTGCCCATATGACAATGGTCGATCTGGCAGGGGGAGAATAGGCTCTACCACAAAGCAGTGGAAATGGTATAATTACTGTCGATTGAATGTCTCTTTCCGATGTCTGTTTCGTTGCTGTTATCTGTTGTAGGAGATGTATAGCATGAATATTTCCGATATCTATAGCGTGAACGATTGTCTGCGAAATGCAGATATACGGACTTATAACTGCGGATATTTTCCAGTGGCGATAAGCAGACCAAAAGAAAGCATTCGGATTTATGGTCAAACGCATGATGAATTGCCCTTTGATACGTCAATTCTGAATCAAATTACATCACTTAAGCTGTCCTATGCCATGCAGCTAATCGTTATGCCATTGGGCGTAATGAAATCTAAATACCCTCGGCCTTTGATGTAAAATGGGTCTCTATCAATAGTTCCTTTAATAAACTGGTCTATAAAAATGGTACTCCTAATGATGCAATTGATTCACTGTATGAAACGATGGCGTCGATTGCAGAATCTGGAATCATAAGAGTTTCCGAGGGGTATTCAATTTCCACGGAATATCAAATAACAGATTCTGACCTTTATTGATGGGCCTCGTTGAGCATGACTCCTGCCCCTGTTCTGAACATTATCATCGACACGGATGACGTAAAAAGTTTACGGAGCCCACGATTTGCTCAACTGGAACAGATATAAACGAAAAGGATATTTTTATCGATGGGACGAAATCAGGATTATTTTTACGACGCTTTCTCTCAAGGATATGGAACTACTGCACGGCGAGATGATAAATCGCTTTACAGAGAAGGATATATCGCTATTTAAGGCCTGTGATAATCTCGACATAGATGCCATACGGATTGCAATAGAAGCCGGTGCAAATGTACTGGCGATAGATCAAGACGGCGGGACTTCGATTTATAAATGTGTTGAGGCTGTCACAGATGAATACTTGGATGAATGCGATCCTAGGAAATCCATGGATGATTTAGAACGAAAAATACAAAATGCAGAAGTGCGTTGATTACCTTCTCGAGCATGGGGCTGATATCAATTTATACGGATTTGGATGTCTGTGTACTCCGTTATGCGAATCGGTATATATTCCAGACGCTCGTGTTATGGAATTTTTATTGAGCAGAGGGGCTGACCCTAATTACAATACGGATTTCGATTCTATGTGCAGTACGAAGGATGAGTGGTATATTCGGTCATCGGCGTTAAGCATGGTTTATGATGCGCTATCTGTTATAGGAGAAAAATACAACGAGGAACAGAAAGAATTGTTGTTGGCACATGGTGCAGAGTTATTTATAGATGGGTTCAATCCAAAAACCGGAAAGATAGAGGAAACCTATGAAAATGGCAATTCGTACTGACAGCTGTGATAGTTCATAATGCTGTAGTCAGCTGTACTTCATTACAAGCATATGGCATAGCGATTTGATGAAGGTCAACCTATCACAGGAAAATAGGATGTCCGTCCGTACGTCTGAACGAAGAAAAATCTATATACAAGAGATCCCAGTCACTGTACTAGCGTTTGGGATCTCTTGTAGTTTTGCAAAGAATCATTAGCCATTTCCTCTATCCTGAGTTATCACTTTCTTATTCTGGAATTATATCAAGAATCAGTTACAAGAGGCTATTATGACAGACCAATGGAGTCTAAAAGAGTTTGTTGTCCCTTTTTACGGGAAACGGGAGGGAAAACGGCAATAAAAAGCCCCCGTGTAGGGGCCGCCACTGATTTATTATTTACCAAAGGCCCAAGACTTTCCACCATGCCGCGCCAATTGTCAGGTAGATCAGCGTCGTAATGGTCGTCATGATGAAGCCGTTCTTCCACCATTCGCTTTGCGAGACATAGCCTCCGCCAAAAGTAGATCGGGGCACAGCCGTTGCCGTAATGCGTGAGGGAGATCGGCACATCGGCGAAGATGCCGAAGACGATGGCGACCAGAGGGAGGTGCACCGACGCTGACACTGACGGCAATGAATGCTGCATAGAGGGCACTGATTCGTGCTGTGACACTGGCGAAGGCGTAGTGAATGTAGGTGTAGAAAAGCAGGATGATGAGGCAGGAAACGACCCAATCAAAAACCGAGTGACGAAATCGCCGCGCCCGCACCGTTGGCGATCCACGTGATGATGCCCGATTTTGCAAGAGCCGAAGCGAGCGTCATCAAAGAGCCCATCCAGAACATTGCGTCCCATGCGCCCTTTTTCCTGGATGACATCCTGCCAGTTGATGATGTCGAGCATCAGCATGAGGGCAGACTGCGCCCATGGCAACGGGCGTCGCGTCGATGTGCGTGAGACCGGAGCTTGCCCAGAGTGCAGAGAGACAACGAAGATGACAGAAAGCCCTTTTCAGCAAGGCTCATCGGCCCCATTTCGGTAAGCTCGCGCTGTGCCAGGCCCTGGCGTCGGGAATATGCACGAGCTCAGGCGGCGAAAGCTTTCATCATGACATAGGGAACGAGGAGGAGCGCGATGAGTCCCGGCACGATGGCGGCGCTCGCTCAACTCATCCATGTGACATGGACGCCCAGCGTTTTCTCGGCGAGCGCCACGCAGAGCGGGTTGCCCGCCATCGAGGTCACGAACATCGTGCAGGTCACGGCGTCCGTGCTGGTAGCCGACCCTGCATGAGGTATGTGCCGATGCGGCGTGCGCTCACCGGTTTTTGAGCCCAGTGCCTCCGCGAGGGACCGCACGATTGGATAGAGGATTCCACCGCCGCGCGCTGTAGCGAGGGCGTCGTGGGCGAGATCACGAGCTCGCTCAGGGCAATGGCACAGCCGAGCGATAATGCACTTTTGCCGATTGCTCGATGATGCGGAAAGCGATACGTTTGCCGAGGCCGCTCTTGATGAAAACCGCGGAATAGAGGAACGCGCAGACGATCAGCCAGATCGTGCTGTTGCCGTAGCCTGCCAAGGCGTCGGACGTCTTCAGTAGTCCCTGCCCATGCGGAGAAAGGAAATCGCGATGAAGGCCACCGCGCCGATCGGCAGCGGATGCAGGATAAAGCCCAGCACTGTCGCGATAAAGACCGCGAGTAAATGCCATGCGAGTACTGTGACTCCGTCAGAAACCGGCAGGAACCATAGGATAAGTCCGACGGTGATCGTGATGAGTGCATTTCTTCTCTTCGTGTTCATGTTTTCCCCCATCAAAAATATGAGTTCTCGCCGCAGTCCCCTTTTGCCGAAAGCATTTCCTGCGACGCTCATGGAAGCTGTAGATTTGCAGAGCATACGTCCGAGGCCGGCGGGAAGGGGCATCTCTACGTCCTGAACATTCGCAGAAAAAAGCAGCCTCTTTCTGTCAATGAGAGAAGAGACCGCAAAAATATCCTTGCCTTGCCGCGTGCAGCGTCACAGCGCATAAAATCGCCGCCGAAACGACGCTGCAAAGATGCGGATCGTCCGGCACAAGACGCAGATCCCCTTCCCGTCGCTCGCAGGTCAGACGGTGACCGTCAATCAGGCAGTTCCTCCTGGCTCCAGTTCATCGCCCTCTGCGCCTTCCCAAGTTTCCCCAGTGACGTTTTCGCAGATTCGTCCCTGACACAGTGGCGGGACCGCGCCGGCTCTTCCGGCTTCTATTGAGTCTTGTGACACCTGATTCATCCGTATGCTGTTTGTCGTGATGATGGCTTCCGTGAGGAAGAATAGCACCGCTTTCCCTCCTACTGTCAAGAGAGAGGTGGGAGGAGTCGAATCATCGGCTTGATCTGCATGCGCTGATTGGACGTTTAGATGTTTGAATACGCGGTGCTTTTATGGTAGAACAATGTCGAATATACTGGTCTAGGGCAAAGACATTTTTCCGAAGCGATTTTGTATGTCTCGACTTTTTATATGACCCATTTCATTTTACAATGAACGATTTCTTCTCTACATTTTTGAGTATTTTGTACTTGCCAATGAGGATAGGATACGGATGGAACAAAGATATTCACGACGTTCCGGACAATTGTGCACGGGGAGTTTTTGACAGTTGGCGGCGCGACTCTCAGCTACACGCCGTCGACGATCACGTTCCACATTGCACAGCTGGAAATAGCTGATGACTGCTTTGACGAGAAAAGCGGGCGGCGTATGGTCTTGACAAAGGCAGGTGAGGCGCTGATCCTGTACGTGGACGAGGTGCTTGCTGCAGTGAAGAAGGTCGATAGCTTCAATATGGCATTGCCGCTCTATCAGGGACGCTCACAGTCGGCGCACCGAGTCGCTGCTCTGTTTCCGTCTGCCGCCCCTGCTCAAACGTTCACGCATGCGCCGCGCGTCGATCTGCGTCTCGTGTTGCTTACGAGCCGCGACGTTGTTGCGGCTCTCGGTGACGGCAGATCGATGTCGGCCTCGCATACACGATTCAGGAGAGAGACAAGGAGAACCTTGCGTTCCGGATGTTTGAGGAGTGTCGTGCATTTCTACACATCGGTTGGCACAGCTGGTGGTACCCGAACTTTCGTGAGCGGGAGATGGAGATCAACGAGATGCTGCTGGTCACGATGCCGCATCCGGGCGAGATTCGGCAGATGGCAGATGACTATCTGCGGAAACGGGCGATCTTGTTTACGAATATGATTGAGCTGCGGAGCACGCAGACCATCATCAATCTGGTTGAAAACGATATGGGGATTGCACTCGCCGGATCATGCGGTGCGGGAACGCATGGCTCGGCCGGTTGGCTGCCGCGCAGTCGGATTCGATGACCGTCACGTCATACTACGGGATTCACCGAACAAATGGCGCAGTCCCGCAATGAATCTCTTCCTGGAAACTTGGGAGGAGAGCGAAACCCGGACGGGGAGGAATTGCTTCGCGATGAGGAGGATGTCGATGCAGCCGATTGCCGCTGAGGAAATTCAGGACTTTTGACACGAGTCCGACCGCCTGTGGGCGCGCCGCGATCTTGTCGTTGCTGCAGCGGGCACTCATCTGTTTTCGCCCATCTACCGGGCACGCATTGCAAATCGGCGCGCTCGGGCGGTTCCGCTATGCCGCTGTGCGGGCAGAGGATTACGTGTTTGGAACGGCGGAGGAAACGCTCAGAGATGCGGTGCGCGATGTCGCACATCTGTCCGGTGTGCGTGTGGTCGTGATCTACTCCTGTCTTGACATCCTCACACGGCCGGATTTTGCAGACATCGAGGTACGCTCTGCGGAGACGGGCGTACTTGTGCGCTGTTTCTTCGTGGGCCGCCGGCAAAAGGCGGACGGCATTCGGCACAAGACTGCAGAGGAGCTCGCCGCGTTGCCGCCGGAGGATGGGGCGGTCACGGCATCGGCACCGCTGCCGCCGCCGATGAGCGATACGGCGGGCGTGTCGGATTTCCTGCGAGAAGAGGACGCGGCACATATCCTTGTCACGCCGTCGGGCTGCCGCAATGCACCCTGCACGCATGGATCTCATGCCGGAGCGCAGCGATGTCTATGCGCTCATCCCACAGGCGGAGGACACATCTTCGGTATGGAGGGAGACCGCCGCCGCAGAGACCGGTATGCTTGCGGCAGAGGGAACGTACCGCACGGTGCATCTTCTCAGCTCGCCGGTGCCTGCGTTCATGGCGATGGAGGTCGCGCCGGTCTCCTGCAAGCTGCGGAGGAGCAGGGCTGCCGCGCATGCGCACCGCCGACGGACGGCTTGCGATGCCGTGCTCGGCGTTGCAGCGGCGTCGCTTCGTCTTGTGCAGGAGGCGGCCAATGGGTGGCGGGAGTCGGGGCGGACGGTCTCTCATCCTCGGGTACAGCTCTTGTTGTTCGGCGATATGGCGCAGCTGGATGCTCCGACTGCTTTTCTCTCCGCGTACGGCTGCGATGTGCGCATTGCAGGGCGCGACGTACTGATCGACTGCCCCGCGTTGAGTCTGGCTGGTGTCTGCTGCCGGCGTCTGCGGCGGAATGGCTGCGCAGTGAATACGATGCCTGTTGTCCGCAGCCTGCTGCGCTCGGGGATGCTGGCAGGACTGCCTGGCGGGCTGAGATCGCTGCAGTGCTTGGCTCGCGGAGAGGGGTGTGAGCCGACAGCGGGGGATGCGTGCGACAAGATCCTCATCATCGCCGAGCCCGATTGCTGCCACCGCCATCGATCATCTGCTCCGTGCGTATGGATTTTTGCAATATCCGCTGTGCGGCCGTGCGGACGAGGAGACGGCGGCAGCACGTACCGACAGGCGACAGCCGAGCCGACGTGCTCGTCTTTCGTACGGCTGTCAGAGGTTGCAGTCCGCATGGGATGCGGCGGATGCAGTTGTTGCCGATCCTGCGCTGCTGTCTGCGATGGGGAGAAGCTGCATCGTTCCGCTGCCGACGGGGCTGCCTCGGCAGAGATGCCGCAGGCGAGGGAGCGGCGTGCTTGGCGCGGACTTTCGCTGCGATCCTGTCTCGCGTTTTTGAAATGTTGATGTTTCAGCAAATATTGAACTATCACTTTGAATTTATTCGATTGCATTTAATCGCAGACTATGCACAATCTTTCCGCCGATTAATGATTTCGATACAGCGGATGGTTCAAAAATGACACGAAAGAAGAAACTTGTCTCGCTCTTCGCATGTCTGACGGGCACGTGGCATGATGGGCACTGCTGCTGCCGAGGAGCATCCGCAGACAGAGACGGCAGAGGGTAGCATCCGCAGACGGAGGCGGCAGAGGGAACGAACACCTATGATCCGCCCGAGACAACGGTGATCGGAGTGCGCCGCCACGCGGTACTCTTGCGCGTAGAAATTCGGCCCGGTGGGTTTCATGCGAAACAGACGAATTTGGTCCGATGGGTGATCGGGACGTAATGCAGGTGCCATATACGGCGCAGAGCCTCACAACGAAGAACTTCGATATCGTTCTCTGCGCCGTCGGGCGACGTGAACTCAGGTCTCGCGAATGTACCGTCGCTGCGCGTGGGCACCTGCGCTCATCAAGACTGACTCTCCGCGCGCGGGATGTCAGCGAACGGTTCGGCAAATGTATCTCAACAACGTGCCGGGTTTTTCATCATGGCATCCGGTCCTGTGACGAATACCACTCGACCGCGCAGATGTGATGGCTGGTCCTGCGCAACGCTTTCCGGCTCGGTGCAGTGCGTATAACGGCCCTGACGGCGGACAGCCTGTCTCCGTCTATCTCTATACGAAACGGCGGAGAAGGCGACTTCACGCGCCATCGGCAGACAGTGGGCTGGCTATGGGCACTACGGCGGCTATATCGACGTGAACCGCAGCGGTCTCGGCGATGGGACATCTCGGCGTACGCGTCTACGGCGAGCACAGCGAGGGGAATTTCGCCGTAAGCGGTGCGGGACGACAAAGACGAACCTCTTTGTCGATGTCAGCTGAGACGCCAAAGAGTCACGACAAACTTCTTCGGCGGATACTACAAGGATCGTCTGCGCGAACGGAGCGGCGCCCAGATCCAGCGCACGGCGCGGCAGGTGCCGGGCGCACCTGACGCGAGCCGCAGCTGCGATGATCCGAACCCGCGTACAGCGACTGGGACGAGCTATCGGGATCACGCTCAACCACGAGCAGAGGATCAACCGCATACGAAGTGGTCTCTGAACGCTGGCACGAACGACATGACGAACTGCCGCTTCATCTACTGGTCACAGATCACAATTGACGGTGACGGGGAATCTGCGCAACAATCAGGTCTGGTCGCAGTATTTCTATCTCAAGAGCCGCTACGGGCAGGTCGGTGTGAACCACGTTCAAGACAGGGGCGGCGGAGCATGACGACGCTCGCCGTGGACCGTTCGTGGCGCGTGCAGTACAACAATACGCGGAGAGACGCTCAAAATGCCTGCAGTGACAGGCAATATCTACCCGGCATCATTTACGCCCTCGATCTACACCTACGACATCTCCGGCAGCCCTCGGCCAGAAGTTCCAGTGCATCAGGAGATGGATACGAGCATCAATCTGATGGACAATGTAAGATCGGGAAGTGGAACTCTGCTCGCGGCCGTCACGCGCCGCCATGGCAACTACCGCGGCGCTGATGCTTGAATCAGGTGTCCGACACGCAGTATGCGCCTCACGTTTGGCGTGACGTATGCGCCGACGGATCGCCTCCGGTCTACGGCGCGGTGCAAAAGCCACGACGCGCGGGCAGGTAGTCGACAGCGGCTATGTCAACGAGGGGCGATTCTCCCGCAGTAAAGGTCACGCAGAAGGAAGTCGGCGTAAAGTACAAGTTCGGCAGCATGTAGGCTCGCGCTCGCCTATTTTCGACGTGGAACCAGCCGAACTATGTCGATGTCGCGAATCCCGCCGTTCCGGGACTGAAGTTCCGCCGTCTCGACGGCGAGAAATTCGCCACCGCGGCCTTGATCTCAGCGTTACGGGCGCCGCCGCGCCGAAGTGGAACGTATCTCGGCGGGATTCAGTACCTCGCGCGCCAGCAGCGGACGCAGGGCGGCGCAAACGACGGACTGCCGACGGACAGCTCGGCGCCGTGAGCGCGCCGTTGTCGAGCGGAGTATATGCCGAATGCGGACTGGACCATCACGGGGCGTATGAACTACGCTCGCGCGGTACGATCATCGGCACCGCCGCCGCTGAACTCTCCAGTGCCGTCCTCGGCGGTATTTGACTCTTTGCCAGCTATCGGACGAAGATCGGGATGACACCGGTCTCCGTGCAGCATCCCGTCTCACAACGTATTCAACGTAGCTACTGGATTCCGCAGCCGACAGGGGAGCAAGCTGCTGCCTCGATGCCGCGGACGTTTATGCTCTCATGACGTTTGATCTCTGACTGCACTGCAGATAGTACAGGAGAGGCCGCCCGACCTTTTTACAAGCCTTTTGGGTGTGTCCGTATTGTATTTATGCTATATTTCAGATGGAAGTTTTCAGAATGGAGGATGATCATGACACATCGCTTTTCGCTTGGCTCTTGCGGTGCTGATGCTCCTTTGTGCCGTGCTTGCCGGCTGCGGACAGGAGCAGGCAGCGCCGAAGAGGAGCGAGTCGACGGACACGACCGGACGCGAGTGCATTTGCCGAGAGGTCAAGAGCACCGCCGTCGTGCCGATCCCGTGGGCATCCGTTACCTTTTGCGGGTGGACGGCCTGGCGGATCGCATTGCGGGCATGCACCCGTCGGCGAAGAAGTCGTATGAGAAGTCCATGCTCGAGGTACTTGCACTGGGATGGCGAATGCCGCAACAGACTTTGTCGGGCAGGATCTCCATCCACATGGAGGAGCTTGAAAGCTGAACCCGAGTGCCATCATCGTCTGGAACTATCAGGAGGATGAGATGCGCAGCTCGAGAGCTGAAGGTCCCCACGATTGCGCTGAGTACGGTACGTTGGAGGATGTCCAGCAGGGCATCCGGCGTCATCGGTCAGGTGTTCGGCAAGGAGGAACGCGCCGAGGAGCTTGTTCGCTTCAGCAGGACATCACGCGTATTTTGAGACGAAAAAGGCGGCACTCGAAGCGCAAAAGCAACGCCGAAGGTGCTCTACCTGCGCGATCGCGATCTCAAGGTTGCGGCGGGCGGAACCGTCAACACGATGATGATCGAGACGGCGGGCGGCGGAACGTCGCAAAGGACGTGCAGGGACAGTGGACGCCGGTCACGATGGAGCAGGTCGCCGCGTGATCCTGACGTCATCATCCTCAGCAATTTTTGGACCCGATTCAGCCGTCGATCTCTTCGAGGATAAACTGAGGACAGAACTGGAAGATACAGGCGGTGCGCGAGGGCGTGCCCACAAGGCTCTGATTGGTCTGTACCGCTGGATGCGCTCCCTGCGTCGAGACGCCGCTGATGATCATGGATCGCGCAGAAACGCATCCGGATGTTTTTAATGACTACCGTCTGACGGATGATCTGCGCGGCTTATGGGAAAAATTCTTCCCATACACGCTGACGGATGCCGATCTCAAGATGATTCTGCACGAGTGAGCCGCCCTACGAAACAAAAAGCAATGCAGCTCTGGACGATCATGACGGTACTGCTCATCGCTGTATTTCTTTTTCTTCGCTTTGCGGCGGGGCGCTTTTGCAATCGAGCCGGGGCCGTCTGTGACATTCTCATGCGCGCGGCCGGAGGCAATGCGGGACGGATATGGCATCGACTCGTCGTTCTGGAGCTCGCCTGCCACGGACGATCCTCGCCATGCTCGTCGCGCGGGGCTTTTCGCCTCGGGGCTGTCTACCAGGGCATCTTCCGCAATCCGCTTGTCAGCCCCGACGTGCCTGGTGTCTCGAGCGGCAGGGTTCGGTGCCGCACTCGCATCCTCCTCGGGGGACAGGCACGGGGATTCTGATCATCGCCTTTGTCTGCGGCATGGCGGGCGTCGGACTCGCGTACTACTTTCGCGCAGCCGTGGCTCTGTCCTCGATGATGTCGCCGTGCTCGGGCATCATCATCTCGTCAATCTTCTCCTGCGCTCATCTCGCTCGTGAAATATGTCGTGACCTTTGCGACAAGCCGCCCGCCATTACCTACTGGCTCGTGGGCAGCCTTTGGCAAGGCGGACTTTGATAAAAATCCAGATCATCGGGCTGCTGATGATTGCCGCCGGAGCGCTCCTGATCGCAATCCGCTGGCGTATCAACATCCTTTTTCGCTCGGCGAGGAGGAGGCGCGCAGTCTCGTGAATCCTGGTGCATCCGCAACATTGCCACTTGTCGCGGCGACGGTTCTCACTGCGCCTCAGTGATAGCCTGCGTATTGTCGGATGGGTCGGGCTCGTCATTCCGCATATATGCTCGTCGGGTGGTTGGCGTCGATCATGCGCGTCTTCTGCCTCGCCACATGCTTCACGGGGCAATCTTTCTCGCGCTCGTCGATATCTGTGCGCGTAGTCTCCTGCGGCAGAACCGCCCATCAGCATCCTCACACGCACCCTCGGCGCGCCTTTTTGCCTTCCTGCTGGAAGCATATACGGGAGAAACAGGGGATTGGTCATGATTACGGTGAAGAATGCCGCCTTTTTCCTACGACGGCAGAAATGAACTGTCTCCGATCTATCCTTCTCCTCGCAGCGGGTGAAACTCTTACCATTCTGGGGCGCAACGGAATCGGCAAGACGACGTTTCTGCGCTGCCTGCTCGGCATTCTGTCGTGGACGCACGGGGAGTGTCTGCTGGACGGTAAACGCCCCTGATCCCGCTGTCGTCAGTGATGTGATCGGCTATGTGCCCGCAGGGCCAGCGACCCCGCTTTCCTTTCATACGGTCTTTGAGATGGTCGATGATGGGCGTGCGCAGTCGCATTGGCCTATTTCGAACACCTACGGCGGCAGACCGTGCACGTGTTGCTGAGCTGCTCGATCTGGTCGGCATTCTGCCGCTTGCGGATCGTGCGGCGACCGCGCTCAGTGGCGGACAGCTGCAGATGGTCTACATCGCCCGTGCACTTGCCGTCGAGCCGAGACGATCATTCTCGACGAGCCAGAGGCACATCTGGACCTTTCATAACCAGATGATTGTCCTGCGCCTGTTGGAAGAAACTGTCAACCGAGCAGCACATGACCGTTGTCATGAACACGCACTCGCCTGAGAATGCGCTCAAGATCTCTGACAAAAGCCTGCTCATGAGGCGCGGGGAGCATCTCTTTGGACCGACAGAAAGCCTGCTTACTGAGGAGAATCTTCGTCGATTCTACGACATCGACTGTCGTATCACAGAAAACGCGTATCGGAGATGAAGTGCATAGGGGGCTTCTGACGTTGCTGTAAAAAATCAAAAGGATGATTAAGGAAAAAGGATTCCATTCGTCAACTCGACGGCTGGAATCTATTTTTTTGCAACTTGAATTTACAATCTAAGAACAGAGGAGCTGATAGAGGAGCGTGTAGGAATCGAGAACACTGAAATCTGAAAAGGGCGCAGGGCTGTTTTGCCGCTAGCATAAGGTGTCAAAGATCGTGATTCATGGTGATCGAACTCGACTTCCATCTCGTCAACGGGCATAATAAATATCCACCCGCATAGCGTGGTATTTTCGGGCATAGCCTTAGTAATTGGCGGCTGCCAAGCATCGCCTTTATTGGCCTGCCAGCCATGCACAGATTATTGTCACCCATAAATGGGTCTCTTTGGGTCAAACAGCTCAGTTGATCCTGCTCCCTGATCCTTCTTCAGCTGCTCAGCTATGTACTCCTTAATCGCCTTGGTGTTCTTTCCTACGGTATCGACATAATACCCTTTGCACCAAAAATTCTCGATTTCTGTATGCAAACTTCATGTTTCCATACTTTTGGAATATCATTGTTACTCTTTCCCTTTAGGTATCCCATAAAGCTCGATATGCTGATCTTCGGCGGGATACTTAACAGCAGGTGGATATGATCCGGACATATCTCCCTTCAATGATCTCTACACCCTTCCACGCGCACAGCTTTTAGGATCTCCCGGATTTTCCAGCCGTTTCCTTCGTAGAATACTTTTCGCCGATACTGGGTGCAAACACAACGTGATACTTACAATTCCACTTTGTGTGTGCTAAACTATGCGTATCGGCATTTTGTTGTTTCGACATAATGCTGTTTCCTCCCTAGTGTCTTCACCATTTTTAGGCTGGCAGGCCGCGTGGTTTAGCACACTGGGGATTTTCTGCCCACCGCTTGCTTCTTTCCAAACCACGCGACTATCGCGTGGTTTTCTTCAAAAGACTGCCCGAATCTACGGCAGGGCGGGCAGCAATCCTTCACGAACAAAGTCTACTGCGCCTCCTGCGGCAGCAAGTGTGAGCGCGATACTTGGACGAAAGGGGACAAAGGTGTGGAGCTTGCAGTCAGCCACACACAAAATGCGGATTGAAACGGCTGCCCGAATCCGAACTCAAAGGAAGCGGCAGAATCCTTGTTCGGCGATGGCTATGAGGGCAAGATCGTACAGAATGTCGAGCGGATTGTCATATCCGATGATGAGGTCATATTTCAACTCAAAGAAGGAGGCGCATACCGATGGCAAAGACAGTAAGAGTCGTCCCCTGCAAGCCCTAAAAATCTTTCGCTCTGAGGTTACGGCAGAACCAAGGCGGCGCAGAACGGCAGGATATGCCAGAGTTTCGACCGATCATGAAGAACAGGCTTCCAGTTACGAGATGCAGATGGCGCATTACAAGAACTACATCGAGAGCCGTGCAGACTGGGATTTCGTCGGCATGTATTCGGACGAAGGGATAAGCGGGAACCAACACAAAGAAGCGTGACGGCTTCAACCAGATGATCGAGGATGCCCTTGCGGGTAAGATTGACCTCATCATCACAAAATCCGTCAGCCGTTTTGCACGGAACACTGTGGATTCGCTGCAGAACGTCCGAAAACTCAAGGAACATGGCGTAGAGATTTACTTTGAAAAAGAGAACATCTGGACGTTCGACACACGCGGAGATGTCTTACGCTCCGATTTTGATACACTGCAACGATAGGGTTCTGAGCCGCCAGACCGCTTGATATATTGGTTCGCAAGACGGCTGTTGTCGGCAGTCGTTTCTTTTGTTTGGAAATCGGTGACGGCAGAGCGGCTGGATTACATACTCTATTAACGATGAATACCCACGTAACGATTGCTTCTGGGTATCGTTAACTGGGTATGAGCAATCGTTGATATCGTTATAATTGCATCACTGATCGTCTATCTCGTTAGGCTCAGAGGGGACAAAGGATGGATGGGTCAGCAGGGCAATAGTGAGCCATGAGGATAGATGGGGTGAGTGTGAGGAAGCGGCTACTTACTTGGGTGTTAATAAGACCTATAAGGATCTGGACTAAGAAGCATGGTAGCGGGTATCCTGCCAACAAAATAGGAAAGCAAATGAAAATTTCAAGAATCGAACTTGATGGTTGGGTAAAGAGGAAGAGAGGCGATTGATTTGACTTCTGAGCGAATTTAGTATGATAGAATTATTCAATCATGTAGATGGAATACGCAGAATCTGATAATGCTCTGATCATTTGTACGATTGCTTAAAAACCTTGAATTATATGAAAGATAAATCAGTAGATTTTGGTCTTGTTGATCCTCCGTACAATCTTTTGGCAAGATTTTGCAACAAGTAGCGATCTGGAGTGAGGAAAGAAATATTTGCAGTGGTGTTATGCTTGGATTGATGAGTGCTCAGAGTTTTAAAAAGATGGCGGTACATTTTATCTTATGAATTCAACGCAAAATATGCCGTATATATCCATTTATTTGCAGGAGAACTACTATTCTAAATGATATCGTATGAGTTATGATAGTTCTGGTGTCCAATCAAAAGAAGTACTCATTATATGAACCTACTATTATGGCCACATGAAAAAGCACAAATTAACATTCAACTATCGAGATATTATGGTGGGAAGCTAAAACAGGAGCAAAACGTGGTCTTATAGATTACAGATCCAATCACAACCATATAATACCAAAAGTTCCGGTACGTATGGGAGTTCTCAAGGGTAAGATTTAAATGGATGAATACGAAAATCATCCTTCTCAAAAACCAGAGGCATTATTGAAACGAATTATACTTGCATCCAGTAACGAAGTGGAAATCTGTTTTGGATCCATTTGGAGGAGTTTGACGAGCGTGCTGCTGTTAAATTGCTACAGTAAAAACAATTAGTATGGACATAAAATGAGATATATTTCAAAAATTGGAACTGATCGGACTGGAATTGCTGAAAGTTACGGTGGTGAAATTCTAAAAAGGATAAAAAGTAGAAAACACAAAAATACATCAAAGAAGGATCACATCACCAGTAAACAAGAACAATTGATACTATAGATAAAGAAGCTCTTCTATATACTGAATGGCATACAGAGCGCTTCCTTTATTGGTCAATATTATATTCTACTTTATATTGATGAATCAATTCGTCGAAATCATTTCTATTAAAATGTCCATTTTCAATATTTCCTTTCAATAAATTCTTAAGGACAGAATAGTGATTATTTCTTCAAAGCAATCATGTAATCATTTAAGATTTTGTCTGTGTATTTTGTGATAGCATTTTTCCTGATTTTTGAAAGTGCTTTCAGGACTTATGTTTTGCTTCTATCACAAAAGTTATAGGATACTGAATGAGCTTTACCGATATCAAGAAAATACTGAAATCAAGTACTTCGGTAACTTTGAAAAATTCCGTCCCAACGGAAGCGCTGATATAGTCTATGCCACCATCATTCGCGTGTATTGGTACGTCCGGTTTTGTATTACAGTTAATTTTTGAGGATCACATTTATGACCATCAATAGAATATGTCATCGTTTTTCTATAAAATGATATTTTGACAATAACATATGATACACTCAAAAACGTGCATCTGATAAGGGTGTTAATAGCTCTGATATAAAGCTTTGCTGCTTATTTGTGGGGTTTTCGCGACATTGTCCTTTAACATAATAAGTTCTATCAAAGAACGTTGTAAAATCTGGCTTTTTAATTCAACATATTTATCAATGATCTCGATATATTTTTGCAGGTTAATGCAAAACACCATCCACATTCATTGTAAGTAATTTCTCATTAATCCAATAACGTTTTGTGGTCAAGTTTCGAATAATTGGGACTTTCTGTTGTTCAGTTATTAAAAATTAAATTCATCATTACACCTGCTATTCAAAGCATGATTTTCAATCACCAAAAGGCAATCCTAGTGCGAATTAATGCGTCTGTAAACTTCATTCTCATATTTTCGAATAGTCAAGGTCATTGCTTGTGTAACCATGTTTTATATAATCTTCGATAAGCACATAAATGGCATAAATACTTCTGCAAAAGAACCCTTTGCTTTCGCTGACCTGTCTACCGATTTTGTTTTATTATCAAGATACTGCAGAATGTAGGCACTTTGTAATATCGCTGTAGTTTCTTCATAGTACTTGCTGACACTTTGAGCTATAAATCATGACTAACTCCTTTATCTACTCCTTCACGGACCCATCACATCTTCACATTGCAGTCGAGAGCCACACATATCTTCAGCAGGATGTCTGTGGTTATATTCTCCCTTGCCCAATTTTGGCTGATGGAGGCGGGCTGATGCCCGTTATACGCCTGAGATCCCGCCGATTCATGCCTTTGTCGATCAGGAGCTTCCACAGCCTGTTGCGTTATTCGTGCATATCCGTCTCCGCTTACCTACGCCATGAAGAAAACTGACGGCTTTCGTCAGCCCCTTGGTGAAGGTGATGACATTGGCACCTGTGCCTCGTAGTCCAACCCGGCAGATTCTTGAGTTCTCAATGATAATCAGCTGCCCCTCCTCTTGGTGGTTCATGAAACTAGCGAAAGAGTCCGAACGATACTTTCCGGCGCAGAATCTGCTACGCCTTGGTCAAGACTCAAGAAGGGCGCGTCAATGATGAGGGAAGCCTGATCATATTTTCCATGGTGAGCAAGATAGTGTCGAAGGTGAGTGCAGTCACGCTGTTGACAAAGGACGTATATCCCTCGCTCTTCATGGTAGATTATGCCCATCAATCTCTATGTCAAAATCGGAGATGTTGAAATTGGCAGAAGTGAGGTCTCTATGAATAGTCAGCATTCACGGAGGATTTCCATGTAATATTGGCTGATGAGCCTTTGAAATCACGTCAAAAATGCTCTCTGGGGTGATATTGCCGCACAGATTCTGTCTCGACTGGAGGATTCTGTAAATCTTTCTCCCAGACGGCTGCAAAATCATCGATCACGCTCATCTCACGTTTTAACTGCAGGAAACTTTTGTAGGTCATGCAGGATTTACGCATTTCCTCTGCCTTAGGGCGAAGTTCCTGCTGAATAAGGTTTTCGATGCTGTCCTTCCGGCATCAAGTTTCGCCATTTACTCCGACATCCAGTTCTATTTCTCGGCGAGCGACCGTTCTGCTTTCGTCAAATCATTCATCTGAGCCAGTATGCGGGACAGTTCTCCACGGGCGGACCTCACGTAAGTTTCATCATCCCGGCGTGAAATGACTCTCGCAAAAGGGCAGACGTTGTTCTTATCGTGAGCGTTCCGGCTCATCTCACCGTCAGCACGAAGGTCAGCCGTTTAATGTCGGCTGTAGTACCGACTTTTGAGGGTGGCGTACTCGAGACTTCATCAGCTCCGCCTCAGTAACTTTCTCCTGCAGGTCACCATTTCCTGCACCAGATCCCGCCTCCGGGAGAGTAAGCTGCAGAGATCGCAGATTCCGTCTGCTCAATCCCCGCAATCAAGGGAAGTCATCTGCTGCTCCACATCAATGCCCTGAAATGCCGTCATCTGTTTTTGCAGTGCCTTCTTTTTCTCGGCGACGTTGCTGATTTGCCTCGTTCAGCATATTTTGTAACGGCTTCTTGCTCTCGCGACGGATTTCTCTTGGTCTGCTCTATCCTGCTCGGGAAAAATTGAGCCGTTCATCAGATACAGCAGGGAGGAAAAGAAGATGGTCTTGAATACTTTCTCTTCGGCTCCAACACGGATTTCATACGCTACCGTCATTGTTGAGGAAGATCAGCATATGGAGGGAAGGTTCTGGAGTGTCAGCGGCGCCTGCTTGAAATCGATGTTCTTGATTACCTTTACATGGAGTGGAACTCCCCATTGCACTCAAAAAGCAGATCACTCAACACAGGCAAGCTTATCTTTGACTCTGACTGATGTCAGATTATATTTACCGGCCTTGTCAGGATGTCGGTCTTAACTCTCCACTTGATTTTGCCAAAATAGCGTGTGATGCCGATCGTTCCTGCGGCCGCCTGTACCAGAAGTTCCACTTGGTCGAAACCTCAGCGCTCGCTATGGAGGTTCCGCCCATTTTTCCAAGCGCAAAATCAATGCACCGAGCAATGGCGGTCTTCCCGGTATTTGATCGCCCGCAGATGATATTCAGACCGGGGTGAAATCACGAAAGAGTCACTGCTTTGCCCTTTGCCGCTTGCCGTGACGCGGCTGAAACATATTCCGGCCATCCATTCATCTCCTCTTTAGCGCGTCCATCGCCTGATTCGTAATCTTTGAAAGCAAAGACGCATCGGATGTTTTTCCAAGCATTCGGTGTGTCTTTTTTACTGTCTCCACATATGTCGCAGCATATTCTGGACCGTATGATCTCGCAAAATCCCTCGCCGCGCCTGTTCAGCCCAAACAAGAATCCCTCGGGGAGGGAGCTACGGAGATAAAGTCGTCCAGCACGAGGGATCTCAGTGCGTTGTTTAGCTGCTTCCGCTTGGCAGGGAGCTCACTAAAACTGAACGGGTTTTCACCATGCAGGTTTTGTTCTGCCATACCGAAATCCCGTCCATAGACTGTCATAAGGTCACTACGTCGCGATACGGTCAATGGTTATGGAGCGCGGCTTTACGGCAGAGAGGATGAGCAGAATGCGGAGCGACACCTCAAAGGGCGTATTGAAGAGCTTAGGCATCGGTATTCACCCACGATTTGATTCGCGCATCGTCCACTAAGATATGGCAGACGCCCTTTCGGGTTTTGTTCGTGATAAGCCCTTGATATTGACGAGGTCTGACCTGGCGAGTTCCGTGCTGGTGATTTTTTCAATACTTCCTGCAGGCGGACGTAACCAGTCCCCATGATTCTCGTCAAAATACACCATCTCGATGCCGTCACAGGCATCGTCCTTCAGTGCGGAAAAATTGCCGCTCTCCGTCCACGAAGCGCATCCCGCACGCTGCGTTCGATGCTTTTTGCATCGAAATATGCCTGACGCTGCAGCTCCCAAATGCCGCTGTAGCCTCGGCAATTCGCCCAGGTTTTTGGTGTGACATCCTTTGCGAGCTGCTCCGCATACACTCGCAGAGCGCATGGATATACGGGAGCGTGGCTTCGTTGATGTCCCCATGAGGTTTTTAGGGAGGGATGCAGTTTGATGACATCGCCACCGGCAGATAGACCGCTCCGTCCGCATAGCGGCGGGTTGAATCGGGACGGAGGTATAACCGCCGACCCTCGTTCCTTCCTTCAAAGAGACTCAATTTGGGCGCCGGGAGTTTTTGCAGTTCCGCTTTGATGATGCTGCAGAAAATCTCGGCGCACGTCTCGTCCACATTGTCTGTGGTGCAGTTCACCCCGGTATTTGGCGAGGTCGGCGCATGTTCTTGCGTCATCGAAGGGGAGCTCTGCGGCTGCTTCCAAGAAGCGGCTCTTTGTCGAGATTGGCATGAACCGCCCGCAGGACAGATTCCGGGATGTCTCTTCCCTTGTACATTTTGTGGGGCGGCACTTTTCTCAGATTCCTTGCTGAAAGGGTAGTACTTGTCATCATCGTCCAGACCAACCTCGCGAGAAGAGATCGGTCCTTCATAAAGAGGGCAAAGAAGTAGGGCGCAGAAACTGGTATCGACTTGTTCTCCGCACTGATATACTTTCTCATAATCTGTAAAACAGACTGATGGTTAACACAAACTCCCCTTCGCGAAAAGTGGACAGAGTCTGTCCGCTCCTCATCCACCGGAGTCCAATTTTCGAGAGAGCGGATTTGGTATGCTTTTACCCGGATGGTGAGAGAAACATCATCGCACATAAAACACAGTTTCTATTATATCAGCAGAGGGAGGTGAAAAATCTACACTTTATTAATGGAAATTGCGTGAATGTGAATATTCACAAGCCGTAACCGTAATTTTCGGTAAATTTTCAATGCCTTGAGATGGCCATTAGAGGCGGCGGAACACACGAAGAGACGAACTGCATCCGCAGTATTGGCGCTTCGGTGTTTCCACCGTGACTTTTGCGCCCATTTTAGGCGAAAGAGGCCGGTGTGCATCGAATGCCCTGGCCTTCTTCGTGTTCCCTGCCGCCCGCATCCAAGGCGGAAAGGACACGACCATGAAAAATCGCTCTGGTATTACGAAGACAAGTTTCATCCGACGATTTTTGGAAGTTCCTCGATGAAGAATGCAACCGTCAGCGATAGAGGCGGACTCATCGGCAGCGTCTCGGATGAAGCTGAGGATAAGAACGCAGTTCAGCGGCGCACGGCACAGGAGATTTTGGATGCCGAGGTCAATGCTCCGACTTTCCGTAGGGAATCGCACCGAGACGCGTCGCCATATCCACTTGTCTGCTGATGATCTTGACCGCTGGAGGGCGGATGCCATGCCCGATGTGCCGACGGCTTTGCTCGGCGCGGATTATTCGGAGCTACATCACGCCATCGCGCAGCTTCGTCCGCAGCAGCGGGAACTCTGCGGCGCGTATTTTGGGAAGGCGTGCGTCAAGCGGAGATTGCGCGTCAGGAGGGCGTATTGGAAAGCACTGTATCGGAGCGGATGCGGCGCATTTATCAGCGGCTCAAAAAGTTTTGCCTGACAAGACAAATTTTCTCTGAAAACCATGAAGTTTTTGCGCTCCGTGGCTCTAGGTGAAGGGCAACATCAAACCGCCTTTCGGAAAGGATGAATCGAGATGAATCACACTCAACATCAAGGTGTCCAAGGAGCGCACCAATGGTGGGATCGTGGCTTGCCGCCGGCTCACGGTGCGGGAGCGTCTGCTCCGCTTCTTCCTGGGCTGTCCCGTGAAGCTCACGGTGATCGTGCCGGAGATTCCGTGGACGAGGTGGCTATCTTCGGAGAAGGGAAAGGAGAATGCTTAGTGCCGGCACGACTGCTTTTGCTGAGCTTGCCGCAGGCTTCAACGCACTCTTCGACCTCGTTCTGGACGAGACGATGGATTTGGAAACCTTGGAGGAGGGGCTTCATCCATCGAGTGCGCCCTTGAGGAGAAAATGCGCGGGCGGCATCGCGCTCATCAAATCGCTGGAAGCGTATGCGGAGGCATACAGGAAGGAAGAGAACGCTTTGAAGCGCAGCGGCAGATTTTAGAGAACCGCATCAAACGCATCAAGGAGTGGTACCGGCAGAACCTCGATGCGATGGGGAAAAACAAAAGTTCCCACGAGGTACGGCGTCATGAGCGTTCAGAAGAACGGCGGCAAACAGCCGCTCAAGATTGACGATGCACGTTTATCCCGGAGGCATACCGTCACTGTGCCGGCGCATATGGAAGTGAATCGCGAGGCCTCTATGAGGCATTAGGCGGCGGCGGGAAGTCCCCGGCGCGCGATTGAGCCGAGAGGGCGGAGCCTGGATTAAATAGGAGGGAGATCCATCATGCTGAACATCACGAAAAGGAAAAATTGACCGCGCTCAAAAGGTGGTCATCTACGGAGCTGAAGGCATCGGAAAGTCCGGTCTTGTTGCCAAATTCCCCTGAGCCGCCTTCATCGACACCGAGGGAAGGCACAGCGCACATGGATGTGCGCCGCATCGAGAAACCGCAGTCGTGGAAGGAAATCGCCCGTGGTCAAGGAAGTGGCGGTTACGGAGACGTGCAGGACACTGGTGCTGGATACCGCCGATTGGGCAGAGCAGCTGATCGTCAGCTACCTCTGCGCGAAGTACAAGCAGAACTCCATTGAGTCCTTCGGGTACGGCAAGGGCTATACCTATCTGGGCGAGGAGTTCTCGCGGCTTCTGGGCGCATTGGATACGGTGCTGACTGCAGGGATTCATGTGGTGGTTACGGCACACGCCAAGATGCGGAAGTTTGAACAGCCGGACGAGATGGGGGCATACGACCGCTGGGAAATGAAACTCAGCAAGCAGGTAGCGCCGCTTCTCAAGGAGTGGTGCGACATTCTGCTCTTTTGCAACTACCAGACCTTTGTGGTCACCTCGGAGAACAACACGCAGAAGGCACAGGGGTGGCAAGCGAGTCATGTACACGTCCCATCATCCCGCATGGGACGCAAAGAGCCGTGTGCCGCTGCCGGAAGTCTTGGATCTGGACTACAAACACATCGCCCGTATTTTCTCGCGGGGGCAGACTCCGGCAGCCACAACCGTCACGCAGACGGCAATGCAGGTGTCCCTCGACACCGCAGCCGCAGAACCTGCTGGAGGAGGAAAGTGCTGTCGATGTGTTCCGCAGGATTTTGAAGGAGAAGGGCGTTACCGAGGAGGAAGTGCGGCAGGTGGTCGCCGCGCGCGGAAATACACATTGAAAACCCCACTGACGACTACCCCGACGAGTTCTTGTACGGCTACGTCATCCGCTACTGGGATCAGATTTTTCGACATCATTCAGCAGAATCGTAAGGCTGTTGTTTAAGGAGGAACATCATGGCAGAATTTGTCAACAACGTGGGTATGGATTGACCGACACCATCGAAAGCGATGGTCAGGAATTCATCCTCCCGCCCGAGGGGATTACAACTTCGTGGGTGTCCGCTTTTGAGCGGGGCGTTTTCCGGGGAGCGCCAAGATGCAGGCCTGCAACAGCGCTACGCTGACCTGCAGGTGGAAACGAAGCAGGGCATCGCCAGCGTCCGCACCGATCTCATTTTGAACCGCCTCGTGGAGTGGCGCATTTCAGCGTTCTTTCGGCGCATTGGCAGGAAGAAGCACGGCGAGCGGCTGGCGATGAACTGAACAATCTCGAAGGAGCAAAGGGACGGGCACATTTTAAGCCCCGCAACATACCGATCGGGATGGCAACGAGAAACAGACCAACGATGTGGATCGTTTTCACGATTATGACGAGAAGTTCTTTCCGGTCGAGGACTCTGCGGACTTCGGCGGATTCCGTCAGTGCGGCGGACATTCCGTTCTGATGGGAGGAAATGCAAGGGAACTCTAGACCGTATCAGGTCGAGGCGAAACAGGCAATCCTTTCCGCATGGAGCGAGGGGCATCGCAAGACGCTCCCTCGTCCCTGCTGACGGATGCCATGCCAGGGAGAGAACGTTCTCCTCGCCGATGGCCGCAGCAAGTGGAAGAGTGCGCAGGTGGGGGATCAACTCATCGGTGCGGATGGGAAGACGCACGGTACTGGTTCTCCACCGTGGAAAGTCTTTGATGTATCGGATCATTCCCATCAAAGGAGAACCGTTTACCGTGACAAAAGACCACGTGCTTACGCTCGTCCGCACAAGGAATGCAGCAATCCTCATCCATCCCACAGCGTCATGCTGGGGAGCTCAGGATGTAACCGTAAGTGAATGGCTTTCGCTGGTCAGAAAGTAAGAAGTATCTGCATAAGCTGATTCGCCTCCGGAGCAATCCAATCGTTCCCTGCCCACAGGAATGCGCGAACGGAAATCGACCCCTATTTTCTCGGCGTGATTCTTGGGGATGGCTGTATTGTCCACGGTGTCAGCGTGACGACGCCGGACAAGGAAATCAGTCGTCATTTTCACCAGGCAGATGTATGGAATCTGCGCCTTCGGACAGAGCCGGCAGGAAAAAGCCACCACCTACTTTCTCGTTTCCGAAAGGGGAGCAGGAGCAATCAGCTGGTCAAAGCACTGCGCCGTTTAAGGCTCCTACGGAGGACGCGCCGGAGATAAGTTTGTGCCGGACGCATATAAATACACCGATCTGTCAAAGCGGGCTTTGAGATCTCGCAGGCCCCTGGATACCGATGGTTACTACATTGATAAAGGCTACGACTCACATTTCCAAGTCAAGAAGGCTGGCAGATGATGTGGCGTTTCTCTGCCGCTCTGTAGGCCTTCGGGCATCGGTGAAAGCCCCTGCATCAAGGGGTATCGACTTTACGGGCGCGTATTACCGCGTCTCCATCAGCGGAGATTGTTCGATCATCCCCGCCGTGTGAAACGGAAGACTGCCGGCAAGCGTCAGCAGAAAAACCGTCCTGCGGACAGGGTTTCGCGTAGAACCTGTCGGCTGTGGGGAGTACTACGTTTTACCGTGGACGGAGACAACCGTTATCTGCTGTCGGATTTCACTCATTACTCATAACTGCGGCAAAAACCATCGTGTTTTTCCGCACTTACGCAGGAGCAAGAAGAAAGATCATCGTGTCCTCATCATGGCGCATCGGGAACTTTCTCACCTCAAGCCGCCGGATAAGCTGAAGATGCTCACAGGACTTGACGCTGCTTTTGAGCAGGGGGAAAATCGCAGCCTCGGCAGCTTCTTTCCGTGACGGTAGGATCGGTGCAGTCCTTTGCCAAGAAAAACGGCTCGATGTTCCCCTAGGGATTACTCAGACATCATCGTGGACGAAGCGCATCACGCACTCGGAGAGCTATCAGCGTGTGCTTTCGCATTTTCCGGATGCCAATGTCCTCGGCGTAACGGCAACACCCGACCGTGGAGACAAGCAGACGCTCGGCACATTTTTGACCTGCACAGGCTTACGAGTACTCCGCGAGCCGCGCCATCCGGGAAGGGGTATCTCTCTCCCGTCAAGGCGCGGATGATCTCTGCGGCTGGATATCAGCAAGGCCGGCATCTCCGGCGGGGATTACAACGCGGCGGACATCGGCTGCGCCTTGGAGCCGTACCTCCATCAGATTGCAGGCGAGATGGCGCGTTACTGCAGGGCAGAAAGACCGTGGTGTTCCTGCCGCTTATCGCCACATCGCAGAAGTTCTGCCAGATGTTGAATGATGTCGGCATGAGGGCAGCGGAAGTCAACGGCATGAGTGATGACCGCTCGAAAATCCTTGCAGAGTTCGAGAATGGCATGTATGACGTGCTATGCAACCCATGCTCCTTACAGAAGGTTGGGACTGTCCATCGGTGGACTGCATTGTCGTCCTGCGCCCCACCAAAGTGCGGAGCCTCTATCAGCAGATGGTGGGACGGGGTATGCGGCTCTTTCCGGGCAAGGAGAACTTGCTGTTATTGGACTTTCTCTGGCTGACGGAGCGTCACGACCTCTGCAGACCATCGGCTCTCATTGCCAAGGACGCGAACATCGCCGCGATGATGGACGAAAATCCGAAATGACGAGGAAGTGGACATTCTCGAAGCTGAAGAGGAAGCGGAGCGGGACGTGCTGCGTGAACGGGAGGAGGCGCTGGCGCGAGAACTTGCCGCGATGCGGAGCAAGAAGAATAAATATCCACCCGCATAGCGGGTGGTTTTTCATTTTCGGGCATAGCCCTTATGTAATTGGCGGCGTACAAGTACGCCTTTTATTGGCCTGCCAGCCATGCACAGATTACTTGTCACCCATAAATGGGTCTCTTGGGTCAAACAAGCTCAGTTGATCCTGCTCCCGATCCTTCTTCAGCTGCTCAGCTATGTACTCCTTAATCGCCTTGGTGTTCTTTCCTACGGTATCAACATAATACCCTTTGCACCAAAATTCTCGATTTCTGTATGCAAACTTCATGTTTCCATACTTTTGGAATATCATTAGCTACTCTTTTCCCTTTAGGTATCCCATAAGCTCGATATGCTGATCTTCGGCGGGATACTTAACAGCAGGTGGATATGATCCGGACATATCTCCTTCAATGATCTCTACACCCTTCCACGCGCACAGCTTTCTTAGGATCTCCCGGATTTCCAGCCGTTTCCTTCGTAGAATACTTTTTCGCCGATACTTCGGTGCAAACACAACGTGATACTCTACAATTCCACTTTGTGTGCTAAACCATGCGTATCGGCATTTTTGTTGTTTCGACATAATGCTGTTTCCTCCCTAGTGTCTCACTATTTTTAGGCTGGCAGGTTTACGTAGTTTAGCACACTGGGATTTTCTGTTCACCGCTTAGCTCTTTTCCAACCACGCGACTATCGCGTGTTTCTTTATACAAAAACTTGTTGATCCCATCCAGTATGCACTCTATCGCCGCCGAGATCTCTGAAGCTACGCGCCGACCTTTCCTTGGGAAATGGGACCGCCGTCCGAAAACAGCTTGCTTTCCTCGAGAATCGCGGCATCCTGCCCGATACCGTGGAAAACGCTGGGCTTGCCTCACTCCTCATTGACCGACTGAAACGGCGCCAGGAGGAAGGACTCGCTACACCAAGCAGCATCCGCTGTTTTGGGAGCGTTACGGCTTTCGGCGCGTAGGCACATGGCAGTTCGACACCGCCAGTGCTCTGATCTCCCGCTTGGCGATGAATCATTGGCGCGTCCCCAGGGGATGACGCCGTCCGTATATACACCGTGAAAGGACGTGATTTTTCATGGACAAGAATATCTTGTCGGCTTTGAAGTACATCAACGTTGCGGAGGCTGACCGCGCCACATGGATCTCGGTAGGTATGGCACTCAAGGGGAAGGGTATCCCTGCTCCCATCTGGGACGATTGAGTCAGAGTGATCCTCGCTACCATCCCGGCGAATGCGAAAAAGAAGTGGGCGGGCTTTTAGCGGCACGGCCACTCCGTCAAGGGTGGCACGATTGTGCAGATGGCGAAAGAGCGCGGCTGGATGCCCTGCGCTGAGGGCGCGATGGCATGGGACGACACCATCGAATATGACGGCAATGACGGCTTCAATGGATTTTTCGCCGCCCGATGCGTGGAATCCCGTGAAGGATTTGATCGACTATCTCTCTTTGCTGTTTGATCCTGCTGACCGAGTGGGCTATGTCACGGGCGACGTATGGCAGGACGGCGAGGGTAAGTGGCTGCCCAGTAAGGGCGTGCACGACCGTGCGGCAGGGGAGCTGATCGCATCCCTCAGAAGCACACCAATGACATCGGAGCAACCGTGGGTGACTGGAAACCGAGGTGGGCGGTTGGATTCAGTTCAATCCACTGGACGGCGAGGGCGTGAAAACGAGAACGTCACCCAGTTCAAGTATGCGCTGGTGGAATCCGACACGCTTCCCATCGCCGAGCAGGATGTCCTCTTCCGTAAGCTGAACTGCCGATTGCAGCACTCGTTCATAGCGGGGCAAGAGTCTTCACGCTATTGTCCGTGTGGATGCCGCTGACTATGAGGAGTACCGAAAGCGGGTGGAGTTCCTCTATGACTTCATGGAAAAGCAGGGCGTACCCATCGACAAAGCAGAACCGAAACCTCACGGCTTTCCCGGATGCCGGGGCTTACTCGAAACGGCAATCGCCAGTACCTCGCCGCAACGAACATCGGCAGGAAGTCATGGACGGACTGGATGGATTTCGTGGAGGGCGTGACGGATGAACTTCCACCGATGACCCCACTCTCGGCGTACAAGGACAATCCACCTTTGCTCCCCGAAGAGTTGATCCACGGAATCCTGCGGCGCGGGCATAAGATGCTCATTCCGGATCGTCCAAGGCAGGAAAGTCGTTTCTCCCTCATGGAGCTTTGCGTCTCCATCGCCGAGGGAATCCCGTGGCTGGTTCGCTTGCCGCCAGGGCGGGTACTGTACGTCAATCTCGAAATTGATCCGGCAGCTGCATCACCCGGCTTCCTCAAAATTTACGATGCCCCTTCATCTGTCTATGAACAAATCGGAAAAACATCGTCATCTGGAATTTGCGCGGACATGCCGTTCCGCTCGACCAGCTTTGCCAGCAAAACTCGTCCGCCGTGTTCGTGACCTGCACTTTGACGCGATCGTCATCGACCCCATCTACAAGGTCATCACCGGGGACGAGAACAAGGCATCCGAGATGGGGCAGTTCTGCAACCAGTTTTGACAAGATTTGCACGGAAACCGGCTGCCCACGATTTACCGTCATCATCACTGCAAGGGCGCACAGGGAAACAAGCGGGCGATGGACAGGGCTTCCGGCTCCGGCGTATTTGCCCGCGACCCCGACGCCCAGCTCGACATGATCCAGTTGGAACTTGATGACGACATCAAGAACAACCTGCGCGATGGGCAGGCTACCGCTTGGCGATTGAGTCGAGCCTCGCGAATTCGAGAACATCGAGTCGGTGAACTTCTGGTCTCGAGTATCCCATTCATCGGCTGGACACGCATGGTAATCTTGGTGAGATGCCCGCACAGGGAACACTGGAGGCGGGACGCACGAAGAACAGTCACGCTAAGACGGCCGAGGCGTGTGCGGAGTGAATTCGAAACGCCTACCAGGGCACTCAATATGGACGGAAACGTGACGGTTTCCGACATGATGAGCTATCTCAATGTGTCGGACAAAAACCGTCTGCAAGGCTCAAAAAATGGACGGCGAGTTCGTCCTCAAAAAGGTCGTATCTTAAGGAATGACGGGGCTTCCAAGGATTTTTGAGTAAATTCCTTCTACGCTGTTTATATATACATATAAACAGAAGAAACGTCGTTACCCTCCCAGTGGGAAGGACGTACCACGTCCTGTCCTTCCCCTTTGAGGAGAGTAACGTACAAAACAGCCGAGAGGAACCAAAAGAAAGGCAGGTTTAGAAAATGAGATTTTTCCTCGACATCAATCCTCCTACGGCACCGCGCAGAGAGAAATCCGTGCGGATCGTGGGCGGCAGAACCGATATTTTATGACCCGACTCCTAAAAGAAGCAAAAGATGCTTCTGACCGCACATCTGGGGAAATATTGTCCGACCGCACCTCTGGACGGGCCTTGAGCTTCGCACCACATGGCTCTTCCGGTGGCAAATCCCATAAAAGCGGCAGAGTGGCGCACGACCCGCCCTGGACACCGACAATCTGCAGAAAAATGCTCAAGGACTGCACGACCAGGTGTGGCTACTGGAAGGACGATGCCCCAAGCAGTGCGGGAGATCGAAAAATCAGTGGGCAGAGCAGGGGATTCACATTGAGATCAAGCAGCTGGGGATTCAGCGCACATTGAACCGCAATGGGAAGGCTACAGCGACCCTACGGCAAGAGATGCGCTGAGGCACAGCAAAGAAAGGAGCAGATCGCTATGAACATGATTTATATTTCCCATCTCTGACACGCTGAAAAAGAGACCGCAGGCAGCAGCGATTGCGGCAGAGTTTTCCAAGAAATATCCGCATATTCTGTTTGTCAACCCGTTGGATGCCATGCGACACTTGCAAAGCTGCCAGATTTTCCTACGATGCGGTCTTGAAAAGCAGTGCAAAATGCTTCTCGGCAAATGCGACGGCGTGATTATGGCAGGAAACTGGAAGGACAGCAACGGCTGCATGGAGGGAATATCTAGCCGCCGTTCATCATCGGCTGACGATTTGGGAAGAAACAGAGGAATTTGACAGCGATGAAGTCATGCCCCATGACCGCTGCAGAACGCACGCGTTTTGCAAAAAATGTATCTGCACATCCTGCGCCCATCGACTTATGCTGGAACTGCAACGACTGTGCAGGAGGCGGAGCGACGGTTCCTGTAGGATATGCGGGTGCGACGTTTGGCAGCCGGGCTGCTCCCGCACGAAAAGAAGGGCTGATCATGATGACCGCTAAGGAATATCTGAGCCAGGCATTCAAGATTGACAGAAAAATAGACAGCATGTTGGAACAGTCCGTGAGACTGCAGCACTGCCACCAAGACCACCACCGTTCTTAGCGATATGCCAGGGGAGTGCTACGAAGAATCCGCAATAAGCTCTCCGATGTGGTGGTGAAACTGGTGGGGAACAGGAGGAGGAGATTGATCAGGAGATTGACCGTTGGTAAACCTCCGCGCCGAAATCTATGGTGTGATACAGGCTGTGGAGGATATGGATGAGCGGCTGGTCTGGAGATGCGCTACATGGGGTATCTCACGGTCACGGAGATTGCCCGGCGTATGAAGTCGGGGAACGGCAGATATACCGTATCCATGAGCGCGAGTCTGCAAAGTGTGGTCGTTCCTTCGTGAAGCGCAGGAGATGTCATGAAATGTCGAGAATGTCATGAAATGTCAAAAAGCGGAAAAATGTCGCAAAATGTCATGAAATGTCAGGTTGATGTCAGTATGACCGATGTGATATGATATACTCAGCAAAAATAGAAAACTGGTTCAGCCTTCTCGAGAAGCAATTCTCCGTGAGGGCTTTTGATGGAGAAACGCGATGCCGAGAAAACCGAAACGTCCCTGTCGCATGACAGGCTGTCCGAATCTTACAGACCGAAAAAGCTGTTATTGCGAGATGCCGAGAAAACGATGCAGCGTCATTACGAGCATTTGCCCGTGGCTACGATCAGCATGAGGTACGGCAGCGCATGGCGCGGATTCGAGATCGTCATTTGGTGGGGTATCCGCTCTGCAGAGATGTGCAAAAGAGCAGGGCAGATATGTTCTCGCGACGCTTGTGCATCACATCCGACCTCTCGCCGACGGTGGCACACATGACGAAGGCAGTTTGATGTCGCTCTGCGTATCGTGCCATGAGCGGATTCACCGGCGCGGCAGTGGCGACAGATAGACCTGGGGGCGGTCAAATCTCTAAAACCGCGCCATTACTGGACCGGGGAGGGGCGCACGCACAAAAACGTCGGTTCAAGCGGGGTGATTAAAGAATGGGGGCAGAGCAGATGGCGCGTGACGGAACAAATCGCGGAGGGCGGCGTATCCGGGCGGGAGACAAACCTGGACCACTGACAGATAAAATTGCCGGGCGGGCGAACGGCGCACATCATGGAGTTCCCATGACGGAACTGGACGGCACAGACCTTGTGGATGCCGCCGACCTCTACGGCGAGAGATGCCAACCCCGAGTGAGTTCCTGTCGGCACGGCAGCGCAATGGCAAAGCCGCTCGGTGCGGATGAGATTTTTCCGCGAGACATGGTTGTGGCTGAAGGAGCGCGGCTGTGAGCGTCTCGTGAATCCTCGTCTCATCGAAAGCTACGCACAGGCATTTGCCCGCTTCATTCAGTGCGAGGAGGCAATGAGTCAATACGGGCTCATTGGCAAGCATCCGACGACAGGAGGCGCGATTGCAAGTCCCTTCGTCCAGATGGGACAGGCGTTTCAGAAGCAGTCAATCTGCTCTGGTGCGAGATATTCGACATCGTAAAGCAGAACTGTACCATCACATTCAGTGGCTCTCCGCAGGAGGATCGGATGGAACGGCTGCTGCGTTCGAGAAAGTAAGGAGAGAGTCATTTTGAACAAAAACTAACATCGGAGATGAAGCTCGTTCCGATCAGCAAAGCTCGTCCCGTATACCAACAATGCACGAACGCATTCGCCCTGAGCAGATCAACAAGCTGCGCGGCAGTCTGCGGGAGTTCGGATTCGTCGGTCCGTTATCATCGACAAGGACTATGGAATCCTCGCAGGATACGGACGTGTTGCTGCCGCACGGGCAGAGAACATCGAGCAAGTTCCATGCGTATTCGTCGATCATCTGACCGAGGCGCAGAAGAAGGCATACATCCTCGCGGACAACCGTTTCGCCCTCGATGCGGGATGGGATGAAGATATGCTGCGCGTCGAGATGGAAGCCTTGCAGGGCATGGACTTTTGACATCTCGCTCACGGGCTTTTGACGAGTCCGAAATTGCAGACCTGCTCTCACTGGATGATGGTGAAGCGCAGGAAGACGACTTCGATGTGGATGCAGAACTCGCAAAGCCCTGTGTCGCTCAAAACAGGGGATGTGTGGCATCTCGGCAAAGCACCGTGTCATCTGCGGAGATTCCACACTGCCGGAGACGTACGAATGTCTGCTCGGCAGTGGAAGGTCAAATCTCGATGTACGGACCCGCCGTATTTTGTGGCTCTGGAAAGTTCCTCCGGGAAAGATCAAGAACGACGATCTGAATGACAAGGATGCCTACGAGTTCCTGAAATCTGCCTTTACCGCATTCCACTCGGCGATGGCAACGGACGCTTCCATCTACGTTTTCTACGCAACAGCAAAAGCCCGCATCTTTCATGACGCTTATGAGGATGCGGGTTTTAAAGTTAGCGCAGGATTGGTGTGGAAGAAAGATCGTCTCGTTCTTACGCGGACGGATTGGAAGTACATCCATGAGCCGATTATCTGGGGATGGAGGAAGGACGGGTGGCACAGATGGTATGGCGATCAGAAGCAGACCACCGTCTTTGCATTCGACCGTATCAAGGACTCAAAGAAGGATGGCTGCGGTCATCCGTCCTCGAAGCCCGTGCCGCTTATCGCGTATCTCGTCAAAGCAGTGTACGCAGACGAATGGTATCGTTCTAGACGGATTCCTCGGCTCGGCATCAACGCTGATTGCTTGCGACCAGTTGGGGCGTATCTGCTATGGCGTGAGCTTGAGCCGAAGTTTGTGGATGTTGCCGTCGAGCGGTACATCCAGAGCAGGACGGCAATGCAGAAGATGTGTTTTTGGAACGTGACGGTGAGCGCATTCCGTATGTGGATGTGCCGAAGGAGGTATCACAATGAAAGTATTCTAAATGCAGGACATGCCCTGAACGGGAATCCCGACCCCGGTGCGTGTGGCTATGGATTGCGGGAATGTGACGTTGCAAAAATGTCGCAGACCTTGCGGCGGGGTATCTGAGTGCCGCAGGTGTTGAGGGTGGTCGGTAATCTCAATCCGACAGTCTGCATGAAGTTGTCTCAGCTTCCAACTCTGCGGATGCCGATGTATTCATTTCCATCCACTGTAATGCCTGTAACGGCATGGCGCAGGGGACAGAGGTTTGGCACTACTACGGTAGCGACGAGGGAGAAACTGGCCCAGTGCATCCAGAATCAGATTGTGAACGCGCTCGGCACTGTGGATCGTGGCACAAAGGAGCAAAGCCCGGTGTTAACGGTCTGTACGTTCTGAGCAACACGGATGCGGTCGCTGTGCTCGTGGAGCTTGCGTTTATTGACCATGCGGGCGATGCACAGCTTCTTGGGACGCAGCAGGATGAATTTGCCCGCGCCATTGCACGTGGGGTAACGGACTATGAAGGAGAGTGTTGAAGATGAAACTGGAACACATTCAAAACGAATTGAAGAACCATGTGGGGGACTTTGTACGGACGGAGGCGAAGGAAGCGACCGTCCTCTGGCTGCATGAGAAGGGCTTCCTGCGGCGCGTGAGGTGTCGGCGGCGTATACGGCGGCACTTCAGTGAGAGCGCGGAGAAGGAGACAGGGATGGTGCAGATTCCGCGACCGCATCTTCCTGCCGCTTGTCATTGACGGTGCAATCTGGATGACAGGGCAAGATGCTCGAGCGGATGACTACGCCCTCATACTGTGAAATGATGGTATTCGGTAGTTTATCGCCCTAGCTGGCTATGGTGTATACAACATAATCCGGTTGCTAATTACCCCCGACTAGAGTGATGAATGTAATGACCAAAGTTCATAAAGGAGGTTTTCAAAATGAAGGTCAATTACAACATCCAGAAGGAAGAGCGCAAGGCGATGGTCGGGATCGTCGGCAAGGCACTGGCGAAAAAGCCCGTCTACTGCGCGCACCGAGCTTTTCCTACAAGGTCGGCGCATTCGAGATCACGAAGGACGGTAGCCTTTGCTTCGACGATGCCACTGACGAAGCGACGGTGGCGCGTGTGCGCACGGCACTGAGTGAGGCGGGCTTCACGCCCGAGGATGGGGGCACGAGCCGTCCTATGGGGACACAGGGGCAGACGAGGCGATCCTGACAGGAAGTGGCGTGGATGATCTGACACCGACAGAAACGGCAGTGAAGAACCTACTGAAGTGAACACGGCAGAGGTCGAGACCCTAGCCGGACGGAAACGGCGGGGATGAACCCGTCCCAGTAAAGCAATAGAGGATGAGCCGACCGCAGCAAAAACGGGAGCAGACGAGCGGCTTCAGCCGGAAACGTCGGCAGAAACTGCTCCGACCGAGGAAGCGATGGCGGAAGCCGATGAGGACAGATCTTTCGATCAGCCTTCCACGCACCCTTTTTCACCGAAACGGCACTGCAGAATCTGGACGCACTCCTTCTGAGCAAGGGGCGGCTGATTCGCCACGCCTTTCGACATCAGGGAAGCGACCTACACGCTGGAGGGCGACCGAATCACCTTTCGCATGGCTGCACGGCACGATTACCGACGAGACGGCAAAGGCATATGCCGAGTTCATCAGTAAACTCTGCCAGATGGCACGGACGCAAAAGCGCGTCACGGCAAAAGAGAAGATTGTGGACAACGAGAAATACGCATTCCGCTGTTTTCCTCCTGCGCCTTGGCATGATCGGCAAATGCCTACAAAAGAGTCGCGCAAGATTCTTCTGCAGAACCTTACGGGCAGCAGCGCGTTCAAGAGCGGACATCGGAAGGAGGCTGAGGATCATGCGGTTTTCCGAGTAGAGAGAGCAGATCGATGCACTTCGGGAGCGAGTACCCACGTGGGACAAAGGTGGAACTCCTCGAAATGGACGATCCCCAAGCCCCCGCCGACAGGGACGGTGGGCGAGGTATTCGTGGTCGATGACGCAGGGCAGATTATTGTTCGGTGGGAGACAGGATCGTCACTGAGCCTGATCCCGGTGTGGATTCCTTCCGCATCGTGCAGAAAGGCGGCAGGTCATGAACGAGAAGGTTTTTGCGCAGATCATGGACATCCGCGATTCGGGGCGGGTGAATATGTTTCGATGTTCCCAGCGTTCAGCGCATGGCGTTCGAGATGGCTACTACGAACTGGTCTGCTTCATCGAGGAAGACCGTGCGGCGTATGTGCGGTTTATACTCACGGGTGAAACAAATAGCCGACGATTCTAGCGATTCTGCACAGCCTTCGGGGCCAGTGTTTCTCTCGAAAATATAAGTGTAGTTTATCCGAAATATGACTTGCTATATTCCTCGTTTAGAGTGATATATACACATGACAAGGGAACAACCACACACAGAAAGCGAGGAAACGAAAATGAGGAACGCAGAAGCAAGATGGCCGAAGACCACCACGATGGAGCACCTCGATGAGATGCGGTTCGGGACGAGCGGCGCGATCCTGCGCTACGGCGAACAGATCCTTGTGGTCGGGATGGAGTGCTGGGGCTTCCACGCAGCCATCTACGAGATGGTCGAAACGCCGGAGGAGACAGGCTTCGCGGACATCGAATGCCGCCTGAACCTCGTCGAAGCCGCCACGGAGCTTTTTCGAGGACGGCGGGCACGCGATGGCATGGTGCATGAAGCGCATCTAAGCCGCGCCAAATAAAAACAGCCCTTCGGGGCCGCTTCGCTTCGATCTTGCCGCGTCGCTGACGGCGGCTTTTTTTGATGGGGGTGATTGCTTGCGGAAACCGACGGACTACACACCGACGGAGTTCATGGCAGAGGACGCGCACTAGCATAAAGCCGCTGCGGACTATGCTGTGGATTCATTGAGTGCCCTGTAGTCATACAAAGGAACGTGGGCAGGAAAACCCTTCGAGCTGATCGACTGGCAGGAGCGCATTATCCGAGACATTTTCAGAATTCTGAAGCCGAACGGCTATCGCCAGTTCAACACAGCGTATATCGAGATGGGCGAAGAAGAAAGGAAGAGCGAACTCGCGGCCGCCGTCGCACTCTTCTTTGCTGCGGCGATGGCGAGGAGCGCGCCGAGGGTATACGGCTGTGCCGCTGATCGTCAACAGGCGAGCATCGTATCTCGAGGTCGCAGCAGACATGGTGCGTATGTGTCCCGCACTCAGCAAGCGGGTGAAGATCCTCGCCTCCCAGAAGCGGATGGTGTATCTGCCGACGAACAGCTTTCTATCAGGTGCTTTCGGCAGAGGCGTATTCAAAGCACGGCTTCAACATTCACGGCGTTGTGTTCGAGCGAACTGCACGCAGCCGAATCGCAAGCTCTTTGACGTTATGACGAAAGGATCCGGCGATGCGCGATGCAGCCGCTCTACTTCCTCATTACTACGGCGGGGACGGATACGCAGATCCATCTGCTACGAGACACACCAGAAAGCGAAAGGATATTCTGGAAGGGAGAAAGATTGATCCGCTTCTATCCCGTCATTTACGGAGCGAAGGAGAATGAGGACTGGACAGACCCGGAGGTCTGGAAGCGGTCGAATCCGTCGCTTGGCATCACGGTCGGTATCGACAAGGTACAGGCAGCCTGTGACTCTGCGCGGCAGAATCCCGCCGAGGAGAACAGTTTTCGTCAGTTGAGGCTGAATCAATGGGTGAAGCAGTCCGTGCGGTGGATGCCGATGGACAAGTGGGATAGCTGTGCCGCCCCTGTTGACGCTGGAGTCCTTGAGGGGTCGTGTCTGCTACGGTGGTCTTGACCTTTCCTCGACGATGGACATTACGGCGTTCGTGCTCGTATTTCCTCCGATGGAGGAAGATGAGCCGTTTGCCGTGCTTCCGTACTTCTGGATTCCCGAGGAGAATATTGACCTTCGCGTGCGGCGCGATCATGTGCCGTATGACGTGTGGGAGAAGCAGGGCTTTCTTATGACCACCGAGGGGATGTCGTGCATTACGGATTTCATCGAGGCGTTCATTGAGCGACTGGGCGAGAAGTACAACATCCGCGAGATTGCCTTTGACCGATGGGGCGCAGTGCAGATGGTGCAGAATCTCGAGGGGATGGGCTTCACCGTTGTTCCGTTCGGGCAGGGCTTCAAGGATATGAGCCCGCCGACCAAGGAGCTAATGAAGCTGACGCTGGAAAAGAAAATAGCGCACGGCGGGCATCCCGTCATGCGCTGGATGGCAGACAACATCTTCATTCGCACCGATCCTGCGGGGAAACATCAAGGCGGACAAGGAGAAATCCACCGAGAAGATCGACGGTGTGATTGCGCTCATCATGGCGACTCTGACCGTGCGATCCGCTGTGGGAATGATACGTCGGAATCGGTGTATGATGAGCGAGGAATTTTGTTGCTGTGAATCGTGCTATGCTCAGAAAAGAAAAACAGCCTTTCACTACTTCTTCGGATATGGGTATGTTGTGGAAAAGATTCATTAAAAGCATCATGTCGAAAAGTACGTGATGCTTCCAATGTCTTTTCCGTCTTTCTCAAACTGCCAAAAATCCATGTTTCTGGTCGTTCCATAAAACACGTAAATACAATTAAACCGAAAAAAACATAGCTGAGTGTGTAATGCTCTTTTCGGCATGCAATCCGATAAAATAGGCTCAAAGACCGTTCCCGTCCAATCGCTTCCCGGCATCCAACCGGCGGTATGAATATCACCAGCATCAATTCTACGATTCAAATCATCTTCAATTGCCTCATAATCTGCATCAGAAAGTTTGTTGCGCCATGTATTAGAGTCCTTCAGATGAGGAAGTGATTTGTGACCTTTTTACCATCAAGTGATTCAGCATAAATCAACCTCCTAGAAAATATTTCAACAATGAGATTCCCCTAGTCCATATTCAATGCCATATGATGTCTAGGCATCTATTGGACGATAGTTCGAATGACCTTCATTGATGCAGGTACACTGTCATTTTATAGCAGAATGCTGACCGCAAATATCTCGCTCCGAATCTTTGGTGAGTTTTCTGCTTATCAACGCATAACCAAACGGCTTTAGAATGGTTTTGATCATACGTCCTATAACGGTACGGGTGAACCCATCCGTTAGATCAATGCTCTGAGCGATTGGGAACAAACCTCGACGTTTAGCACCAAAGCGAAAGAGCTGGCTCGCCTACTTCGGATCATCAATCATGAGTATATTCGTATCTTGCGATAAAGATTGAACATAAATTGCATCTGGGTCGGTGAAATTTGCTGCGATAGGGTTGTAGTGAACGAAATCATTGAATGTGCTTTCCTGCTGATCCTTTTCTGTTTAGCAATGGATCGTATACTATATACACATAAAAGTGGATGTCTACAAAAATTAAAGGAGGTTTCCATGAACATATTCAGCAAACTCTTTCGTTCACGGACAAACCTGTGAATCATCTCGGCGGCTTGTCCTTTTGTTGGACAGACGGCGGCGGGCAAGGCAGTCAACGAACGGACGGCAATGCAGACGACGGCAGTCTATGCCTGTGTGCGCATTCTCGCCAGAATCCATCGCAGGGCTGCCCGCTTCACGTCTACGCATACAAGGGCAGGGGAAAAGGAGCGTGTGCCGGAGCATCCGCTCTACTTCCTGCTCCACGATGCACGAATCCCGAGATGACCTCCTTTTATATTTCGCGAAACAATGATGAGCTCACCTCCTTCTGTGGGGAAATGCCTATGCACAAATTTTTGCGGGATGGCAGAGGTCGTGTCATCGGACTCTATCCGCTCCTCCCGGACAAGATGGAGGTCAGCCGTGACAGCCGCACGGGTGAGCTTTACTACACTGCACACCGAAGCACGGAGGAGAATCCGAATTTTTGCGGACAAGGGACAGATTCGTCTGCGGCGTGAGGATGTGCTGCATATTCCGGGACTCGGTTTTGACGGTCTTGTCGGCTATTCTCCCATCGCTATGGCAAAGAACGCCATCGGCATTGCGCTTGCGACGGAGGAATACGGTGCGGCATTCTTCAAGAACGGGGCGCGTCCGGGTGGTGTGCTTGAACATCCGGGCGTGCTCAAAGACCCGTCAAAGCTCCGTGAGAGCTGGCACGCCGTCTACGGCGGCACGATGATACAGGCAGGATCGCCGTCCTTGAGGAAGGGCGTAAAGTATCAGCAGATTGCCATACCGCCGAGGAGGCGCAGTTCCCTGAGACGAGGAAGTTTCCAGATCGACGAGATTGCACGGCTTTACCGTGTGCCGCCGCATATGGTCGGAGATTTGGAGAAATCCTCGTTTTCGAACATTGAGCAGCAGTCCTTGGAGTTCGTGAAGTACACGCTGAATCCGTGGGTCGTTCGGTGGGAGCAGTCGCTGCAGAAAGCACTGCTGACGGAGAAGGAGCGAAGGATTACTTCATCCGCTTCAACGTGGACGGGCTGTTGCGTGGGGACTACAAGAGCCGCATGGAGGGGTATGCCATCGGGCGACAGAACGGATGGCTCTCGGCGAAACGACATCCGCAGTCTCGAGGACATGAATCCCATCGAAGCGGAGGAGGGCGGCGATCTCTATCTCATCAATGGGAATATGACAAAACTGAGGGACGCGGGGCTGTTTGCCGGAAGGCAGAAGGGAGTAAGTGATGAAACGTAAATTTTGGAACTGGGTACGGAACGAGGGAGAAAGCGTGTCTTGCTTCTGGATGGTGAAATCTCGGACGAAAACGTGGTGGGGCGATGAGTCACACCTCAGATGTTCGCTCTGAGACTGAACGCTGCCGAGGGAGATATTGACCTCTGGATCAACTCTCCGGGCGGGGACTGCTATGCGGCGGCACAGATCTACAATATGCTCATGGAGTATACGAAAGGTCACGGTCAAGATTGACGGGATTGCCGCTTCCGCCGCATCCGTCGTTGCGATGGCAGGATCGACCGTCGAGATTTCTCCTCTAGGTTTGTTGATGCTGCATAATCCGATGACCGTTTCCATCGGAGACACGCACGAGATGGAGCGGACAATCACGTTCCTTGCCGAAATCAAAGAGAGCATCATCAACGCCTACGAACTCAAGACGGGGCTTTCCCGTGCGAAGATTTCACGGCTGATGGATGCCGAGACGTGGATGAATGCAAAGAAAGGCGTGGAGCTTGGGTTTGCGGATTCCGTTCTCTATGCGGACGCGACAGCGTCCTAGACCGAGGCGGCAGACGGGCTGATCTTCTCGCGCCGCCGTCACGAACTCCCTGCTCTCGAAATTCGGGCAGGGAACACAAGCAAACAATGTCGATGCAGAGCCGCTGCAAAAGACGGCTCTTTTCTATTTCACACTAATGGAGGGACAAGAACATGGATAAGATCATGGCAATGCGCGAGAAAGCGTGCAGAAATGTGGGAACAGGCAAAGCAGTTTCTGGATTCTCACGAAAAGGACGGTCGTCTTACGGCAGAGGATGCCAAGGCGTACGAGCAGATGGAGAATGAGGTGCTTGCAGCTCGGCAAGGACATCGAGCGGATGGAGCGTCAGGCGATTCTCGACGCGCAGCTTGCAAAGCCCGTGACGGCAGCAATCACCAACACTCCGGGGGCTGCGCTGCACTGCAGAAAAGACAGGGCGTGCAAAGTGAAGGCTATCGCTCGGCAATGCTCAAGGCACTCGCACGAATTTCCGTCAGGTGGAGAACGTCCTGCAGGAAGGGCGTGGATGCAAACGGAGGCTATCTCGTTCCCGAGGAATATGACAGACGTCTCATCGACGTTCTGAATGAGGAGAATGTCCTGCGTCCGCTTGCGACGGTTATCACCACGAGCGGCGAGCACAAGATCAACATTGCCGCCACCAAACCTGCGGCATCGTGGATCGAGGAGGTGCACCGCTTACCTTCGGGCGACGCGACCTTCGACCAGATCGTCCTCGACGCGCACAAGCTCCACGTCGCGGTCAAGGTGACGGAGGAGCTTCTCTACGACAACGCCTTCAACCTTGAGAACTACCTCATCGAGCAGTTCGGCAAGGCACTCGGCAACGCAGAGGAGGATGCGTTCCTGAATGGCGACGGGAACGCACAAGCCGAAGGGACTTCTCACCTCGGCAAAGACATCCGTCACCACGGCGGCGGCAGACATCAAGGCGGACGAACTCGTGACGCTCGTCTACAGCCTCAAGCGTCCCTACCGCAAGAATGCGGCGTTCATCGTCAACGACCAGACGCTTGCAAGCATCCGCAAACTCAAGGACGCGAACGGCGCGTATTTCTGGCAGCCGTCCTACCAGATGGGCGAACCCGACCGTCTGCTCGGCTATCCCGTCTACTCCTCGGCATATAGGCCGGCTGTTGCGGCAGGCAAAGACCGTCATCGCGTTCGGCGACTACTCCTACTACAACATCGGGGATCGCGGCACGCGCTCTCTGCAGGAACTCAAGGAGCTGTTTGCGGGCAACGGCATGGTCGGCTATGTCATGAAGGAGCGTGTGGACGGAAAGCTCGTTCTTGAGGAAGCCGTGCAGACACTCAAGATGAAGGGCTGATGAAATCTGCGGCAAAGAAGGAGGTGGTTCTATGATTGTGCCGCTTGCAGCAGTCAAGCAGTATCTGCGGATTGACGGAGATGAGGAGGACGATCTCCTCATGCACTTTACAGAAACGGCAGAACAGATTTGTACAGGGCACTTCTGCGCGTGAAGAAGCTGTCCCAAGGTCGAAGATCAGGCAATCGTGCGTGTCGCAATGCTCTATGCCGTGTCCTATCTCTATGAACACCGAGAGGAAGCGGATCATCAGAGGTCTTGCGCTGACACTGCGCTCCTGCTGTTCGGTGTGCGGAAGGAGGTCTTTTAGGTGAGAGTGTCCATGAGTGAACTGCGCCATCGAATCTACTATTCTGCGTCCCGTCACGGATACGGACGATGAGGGAATATCCTCGCATCGTACGGCACAGGAGAGTCAGAAGGCGTGGGCGCTCGTTCTGCCCTTTGCCGCGAAAAATCTCCGACGGTTATGCGGAGAAGGTGCAGGAGGTGGATTATCGCGTCGTGATCCGTTACCGCACGGATGTGCGCGTGACGGACATTGGTCAGTGGAATGGGAAGCGGCTTACACCTGATTGCGCCGCCGTATCCGCTCGGCGGGAAGAAACGATGGCTTGTCATGGAATGCAGGGAGTTGGTGGAAGATGGCTAGATACCGAGGATTTCGTCTCTGCCGAGAAGATATCTCTCGAGACTCGCGCGGAAGCGACGGCTGCGGCAAAGGCAGCACTCGCGCATGGCGCGGACGATGTGGTCGCAGAGGGCAAAAGAACCGCTGTCCCGTCTATACGGGAACAGATAAGCGCGTGGTCAAGGCGCACTGCGAGATTCCATCCACAAGCGACTGCGCGCAAAAGGACGGTCTCTGTTTGGAGGATTGCAGCGGATGCAGAATCTCAGTGACGGCGTATTCCTATGGCGTACTCGTCGAGTTCAGTCCGCGCATCAACCGAGCCATTCCTCTATCCCGCGCTCGATGCCAAGAAGGACGGTATCCGTTCTGCCATCGTCGATGCCGTGCGTATCGGCCATTCGGAGGCGAGGGAAATGAGCATGGCAGCGATGGTGTATCAGGGCACTTGTGCGCTCCAAAGAGCTGACGCAGCTTCTCGCACACGGGAAAGAAGGGCATCTATCACGGGCGCAGTCCGATGCGGGGACATATCCGATTCTCGTTTACTCCGTCATTTCAGATGTCTCTGCACTCTCGGCAGATGGCACGGAACTGGAACGGCGTGACGGTGCGTATCCATATTCTGACGAAGGATGGACGTTTCGAGAGATTCACAGAGCCGTGCAGAACGCGCTTCTGCCACTCGGTTTTGTCGTGCGCAGACGCAGGAGACTGTCGAGAAAGATATATTCGTGGAAATCACAGATTACAGAACAGCAGTGGAGGGAGAATAAAATGCCAAGTCCAACACCAACAGCAGAAGCCCGCAGGGAATCTTGACAAGCGGGCAGTTCATCAACATCCAGAAACTTCATATCGCCAAGATGCTCACCGATCGCGGCAGGAGGGGCTGCGACCTACGAGGCTCCGATTCCGCTCGGGAAAGCTGCTCCGCAAGGTGGACATCAAGCCGCAGACGAATCAGGCGGAGCTGTTTTCGCCGACGGTCAGTCCGTGGATACGGCATCCAATACCGCATCCTACGATCTGACGTTTGACACTGCCGCGCTTCCTCTGAATACACTGCTTACCTTCTGGGACACAGTATCGAGAACGGCGTGATGAAGGCGGGCAAGGACGATGTTGCACCGTACTTTTGCCGTGCTCTTTTCAGTCGGACAAGCGTAACGGGCAGAAACGCTACCAAGTTCTACAAAGTCCAATTCACGGAAACCCTCCGGAGTCCGGAAACTCGAAGCAGGAGAGCATTCAGTTCGACACGCCGACACTGACGGGCAAAGGCAATCTACCGCCTGTCGGATGGGCTGTCACTACGCAAGGCAGATGAGGAGGCGGCGGGATTTGCCGCAGAGACAGGATCGAAGTGGTACTGAGCAGGGTCTGAGGAGGACGCTGATGGAAACACCGATGCTGCATATTGCGGGCAGGAGATCGCGCCGAAACCTCCGAAGATGAAGGTGTGGCGCAGAGTTCCTTGCCTTTTTGGTGCCGACAAGGAGGCAGGCTATGGATCTCGCGTTCTTGGACGGCGCACGTCCGTCTGATCGTTCTCCGGATTCGGACGTGATGATGTCACGAAAAAGGGTCATCGACGAAAATGTGGATGTCGCGGACATTGTGCCGCTGACGCGCATCCCTTTTCCGATGGATTCAGTCGCTGACGTTTTCCAAACTGGTGAACCTCCCAAACGAGGAGACGGGGAAAGAGGCGTAGTTCTTTCTCCGTACCAGAATTTACTGCGCTATTACGAGCGGCTGCAGTCCGCCTGGCGGGTGGACGATGTGCGAGGATTGATTCGCATGAGATTGCATTTCCTGCTTGATCAGCTTTGTTGTGAACTGCTCTTTGCGAGCAGATACCCTGAACGATTTATTGATGACGTGATGTAGGGAGGGATAGGGTGGCAAAAGCGCGGACAGAAAGATTGATGAACTCTATCTCGACATCGGTCTCAACATTGCATCAGCTGCAGCTGGATTTTCGACACGGCGGGCAAGACCGTCTCAGATTCCATCGCACGGCTGAACAAGCAAAGGCAAACAATATCCATCTCAAACTCGATGCCGACCTCCCGAAACTCGACGGTGTGGGCACGGAGCTGAGACAGAGATCAAGGGTCGTCATCAGGGCGATCAACCGTGAGTTGGATATTCAACGGCAGAAGGAACAGATTCTGCTGCTGTCCTCCAATCTGCAAAGAAAGAAACGATGGCGTGGACAGCGCGTCCTATCGGCGTGCCGAGAGCAATCTCCTGCGTCAGCAGACGGACGGTCGCACAGACCGAAGCGGAAGTGCGAAAGCTGAATCATCGTCCTCAGGAGGCGCGGTTCTCCGGTACACTTGGCGGACGCATCTCCGCAGGAATGACGGCGGCACAGGCAGGTAGTTCGGAATCTCACGAGCGGATTCAACGTCCTCTCGGCAAAGATGAGCTGCCGTTATGGCTGTTGCGGCAACAGGCGCAGGACTGTTCAACATTACGAAAGACGCGATGCTTGCTGGGCGAGAATGTCTACAAGCGCTCGCACAGCGGCTTCACGTCGTCCGCGAGTGAGGCGGCGACGCTCAATCGAGGTGTTTCAGCTTGCGGATACGGACATCGAGGCGTCATACCTGATTGCACGTCTCGACAAACAGGTATCCGCTGCGGGAATAGCGGCAATGACACGTCTCACGCACTCTCGCGTTTGGTATTGCGCTCAAAAGATCAGCAGGGAATCTCCTGCCGCTCAACGAGCAGCTGGCGCAGCTTGCCAAAGGGATACAAGACCGCAAGCGAGCGCGGGAATGGAGGAAGCATATACCGCCGAGGTGCTCGGAGCGCGTGGTGCGGCTCTTATCCCGATTCTCGAACAGTATGACGATCTGATGACCATTTCCTCGCGTGTCAAGACCACGGGACTGTCTCAACCTGAAACAGGCGCATGAGACGTACCTCAAATGGCGCGAAATGCAGATGGAAGCAGGGACAGCTGAAACTTGCCCTCGGTGCGGCTCCGCTTCCCGCCGCCGAAGGTTGATGCCTGAGATCAATGACGGCTCGAGTCTCTTGTTGAAACGATTCGGGACAACAAGGACGAACTCAGGACGCTGTCCTCGGTTGGGGCTGAAGCACTCAAGACCGTTGCAGAGCTGCGGGCTTTGTCGGAGCATCAGATTCATAAGGTCAATGAGGCACGCCGAGGCAAATTCGTGGCTCGTCAAGAATCATCCCTGTGGCATCTCCGCGATTGCAATTCCGTTCCTCGGCGGTACGGTTCTTGACGCTATTTACGGCGATGAGTACGAAACAATATCTGGAACAGCAGAAGATCGTCAATAAGACCGACCGCAGAACAAGTTGGACTCCATCGCTCGTGAAGCCGATACCTTTCGTCAGAAGGGGCTTGGATGAGGTGCAGACACAGAACTGGCTCCAGCGAGAGCAAGGCACGTGTGATGGAGCAGTGGGGAGCGGGATGTCGCATCCAACATCAGTGCCATCTGGAAAAGCCGAACTGAAAATCGCCTTGCAGAGATTGAGCGTGAGAGAGGATGCGTGGGTACAGAAGGGGCTGGACGAGATCGAGGCGACACGCTGGGCGGAGAAGCAGAAACTCGATGCCAAGCGTAACGCCGCCTTGGAGGTTCTGCGTTCCCAGAAAGAGGACCGAACGTATTCAAGACAGTCCGGGCAGGTCGGGCTGATGGAGTATCTTCGAAAAAGAACAAATTTCACGGCGACGGATTTGGGGCTGACACCGGAGCTTTTGCAGCAGTTCCAATCGGGACGGAAATGGGCGATGGAAAACCTCCTGCCGAATTTTGCTCCCGAGAAGCGTGAAGACAGTTCCCGCATCCGTGTCAATGGGCAGGAGTTCTCGTATGCACAGATGATGTCGGAGGACTGGACAAGCACGATTGGTTTCAAGTGGTGGACAAAATGATTCGTCTTCTCGTCATGAAGGGCAAACCGCACCCTCCATGACGGACAATCGGCGAGATTCACATACAGGTACGAAAATCGAGAACGCCGTCACGGAGGATAACGAGGGAATGCGTATGCTCGCCGATCATGTCGCCGACCGCATCCGTCCTGCCGTTGAAAATGCCCTAGGGGGTGATTCCAATTCATATTCACATTGGTGAGGTTAAAACGACTGAGTGTCGAGAAACTGGCAGACGTTCCGACGACCGTCAGCAGCTTTTGGAGATGTGTCGGCGAGCGGTGGTTCAGGATTTCGCATATTGCAGAGGGAGACCGTATCTCTTACCGTCATTGTAACTGCCGCTGACTGGGGAAAAAATCAAGGCATATTGGGATAGCCGGGCAAGGGTGAAACCGTAGACTGACGAGGGCGGGAACGTCCTGCCCTCGATGCGTGTTGTGGTGAAAGTCCTACGAGTATATGGCTCATTTTCCCGAAGGTCTATAAGATGTTCACTTGAATTTTTGGAGGGTGTAAGGTGGCAGAACTGCTGCATATCTATATGAACAATCCGACCGAGGGGCGGCGAAGGACGGAACGAGGTCAGCTCCGGTACGGAGCTCGCCATCTCCGTTCTGCTTGATGCGGGTAAGGGCGAGCAGAAAGCCGTCAAGTGCGCCGTGCGCTGCGAGAACGGCTTCCACATTGACGGAGTATTGACGATCAAAATTCGTCGGCGATCATGCGGACAAGTGGAAGAGTCGCGACGGATAACAAATACACTGCAGAAACGGCATTGAGTCTGCCGAATGGGAAGACGGTATCTCATTATCCAATGTTGCTGATAAGAATACCGTATTCTGGGTTAAGGCCTGAGTACAACAGATGAAAGCACTGGCAGGATTCGAGTGTGGACATTCAGGCAGAGGGGCTGGTGTCGGACTGAGGAGGTTCGTATGGCGTTCAAAATACATCAATCCTGGCTATGCGGAAGCTGCTCTCGGTCAGCGGCGGCACCACTAGCTAACGGGGAGCAATACAGTAAAACAGGCATATCTTTTTGGCAAAGCAGATGAACAGGGGCTTTGCTCTCAGAATCTGACAGAGCTATACGGGCGGTTCGATGTGTACTCATCCAACGAATGCAGAAGATGCGCTTGCTGTTGGTATTATCGGATACATAACGGCATCAAGATCAGCGCCGAATCGCACTGTATGGGACATCGAGATTCGTAAAAGATCGGCCGTAATATATAGTCTCACCACCGACATCAGAGGTAATCCGCACGGATGCTAGTCGACACGTTGTGGTTTCATCATCAAGCAGGGCAGTAGCATGCTGATGGAATCGTGCACGTCATGGTCAACGAACGTGAAATCTACCATCACAGAACGAGAAAGAATCTCTGGTATGCCAGGGATTCCAAGACAAGACAGTAACCATCTGCAGCAGAAAAGCAACGATGCCCTGTACTCTAATCATCTTCTCGGATGAGGTGGTCAGCTACGGAACAGGTCGTTATACTACTCAGTCAAAGACACAGACGAACATGACCGACTGCGGGGACGGGAGCTATGAGGCGACGGCTGATCAGGAGATTCTGCAATCTGGTTGTTGCCGCCCCATCCGCGTAGCTGAGCGGATTCGTGACTGGATTTCTATATCAAATCCTGCCTACCGAACGGCAGAAGGCTGTGCGCTGGACGTGCGATTGAAAAGAGCGGTGGACTGTCTGGCACCGGTACAGACACACGCCAGAGAGCAGAATCCGACATCCATCGTCATGGACGGACGCAGACATCTCTGCGTATCTCCGGAACTCTCAGAGACGGCAGTTTGGATGGAGAGCGGGGACATGAGCATCAAGCTGAAAACCCTAGCATCTGCATTGCGTGGCTGCCGATGGGAGATTCACTCAAAACAAATTATATATGCCACGGTGATTCAACATTCCGTCAATCCGTGAAGGTAAGCGGAGATACGTCGCATGATCTCAACACATCCATCGCTACGCGTGCAGATACCCCTGCGCGATATTCGGATCGTCAAGAAAATCACGGTAATGGGCGACACACAGCGGCGCATTGGTCGCTGTGGTACTGTTCTACGATAGAAGCGAACTCTTGTCAAGCAGTCGCGGATGCTGCAGATACGAGAATTGAGATACCATACTCTTACACCTACGCAGACTTTAGAGCGCGGCATTCGCTCGTTCTCCGTGACGCTCGGCGAACTCCAGCTCTCTCGGATAACCTTTCAACTCGAACCGTGAATCCTCTTCCATTGGCGACATGTTGGCGGTGGGTAATGGACTATGCCTTTCGCTTTCTCGTGGAGGAAACGAGTCAGCGCGGCATCGTGCAGTCCATCAAGGGAACGTACAGTAAGGACACGCTCCTTTACACGCCCATCCATATCTACGTCGAGGCGGGCGAAGGTGTCGCGCTATGCTGACTGAGATCGCCACGCGCTCGGGCTTCGACTCATCGTTTGACCGATGATTTCATCCCATCTGCAGAACTTCGAGGGCAGCGGGATGACTACCATGACTTCATCTCTGCGCTCTTTGGGTGGACAGCCGCAAAACTGCCGCAGCGTCAGATCAACGTCTTTATTCGCGGGAGATACGCTCCCATCATTCAGCGCGGCATGGGAGTCCGTCATCGACACTTACGAACTGGCCGCACAGCCGACCGTAGAGCGAAAACCTCGTGCGTTCCGTCTGGCACAGTTCTCCACAACGATCTCACCGGGAGCGCACAACGAAGGGACACCGTGCCTGTTCCTTTCACCGGCGTTTCGTTCAAAGAAATCAGCGGAACCTACTCAACGGCTTTCTCTGTCGCGCGAGACGAATGAGAACGGCTACAGCACCTATTCCTATGACGAGGAGTATCTCGCCGAAAAAGCGCACACACAATGTAGGGACGGTTCGACCAGCGCACAGATTACGCCTATGCCTCCACAGGCGTGACGTTTACCTCTTCAAAGGAGTGGGAGCGCACGACCGAGGCGGTCAATGACGGAGAAAAAGCATACGAGAATACGACTGGGAGGATTGGGTCGCGAGAAGGGACGGAGCGCATCACCTACCACGCGCCGCTCGGCTACTGGATGGTAGCCGACCACGGTCTATGTGGATGGCGTGCTGAGGGTGGTTTATCGCAGGAAAACCAGCGGCAAGGCGAGTCAGTTCACCGTCGAGCGGTCGAATCTAGCCTTGGCGCTCATTACGCCAGTAACGGTACCTTTGCCGTATTCTCTCTCATCGACACGAATTTCCCGTTGTTGGGCGCAGATTATTTGCGACGACTGACGAGGCGATCGAATGGCTCAATCGCAAGACGCAGGAAAGCGTCACGTGGAGATTCGTGCACGGATTCAAAACAGCGTTCGACATGACCACATCGTCGATTTTACCGAGGCGCATCCGTTTTCGAGGGCATGAGTATTTCTTGCAGTCGAACACGGTGGAACTTACGCCGCGCTCCTGCGGCAGACGATCAAGATGGTGAGGTGGTACGGATGAACGAGTGTGGGCTTTGGCGGCGGCAACCGAGCAGGACTGCAAAATGGCAATCTCAGAAAGTCTCGCGCACAGCAGCAGGATTCCAGAATGGGCGCGTCTCATATCGAGCGAGCGATCTATCCCTTTCGCGCGGCGGTGGACTGCAAACACCAGTCGAGGGCAGTCTTAGTGTGGGTACAGATTTCGAGGGCGGCACTGCCGTTATCGTGGGAGCGTGAGACGATGCATAGGGCTAGAGTGAAAGCTGGTGAGCGGGAAACAGGTGCTTGCTGACGGATCGTGTGGCTTACCTGTGTTGAAAACCATGCTGTTTATCCGGGCGATGGATCTGGACGGACGGTCGCTGCGTCTACGAGTCATGAATCCGAGGGCAGCAGCAGCGTTCGGCGATGTCTCTTTCAGCGCCGATTCTGCGGCGCAGGTGGAAGGACAACCAAGCATTGACCCAGCTTTTACATATTATGCGAAAAGGTAAACTTGCAATCTGGCTGGCAAAAGACGAAGATGGATGGTTAAATCGCAGCAGTCACTTTTGCATTTTGGTGGCGCTTATCTTGATGCCGAGATGGATGGGCAGGAAATGTCTACACGCTCCGGGTATGCAAAGCGTCGTGGATTCCTATCGAATAGAGCATCGTGATGGCATCTCCATGTCGGGCGCAACGGAGAGATCATCGCCACATACGGTCTTGAGAAGGCGTTGACTCCACTGTAGACGTCCTACTGGCTACTACGACTTTGCCAGCCACTCGAGAGGACGATTGGATCAAACGAGCAATTCGAGTGCTCATATGGCATCAAGTATCGCGGGAAATGCGGGATAGGACTTGGATCAGCTCCAGGCGCCATGTGTGGTCTTTGACGGCGCGAACATCGACAGTGGGCTGAGGAATCCACATCGTAGGAAGATCCTGTTACCGGCGAAACACACACGATCTCACGAAATGGATTGCACCGGATTACAGTGTCGCTTTCCCGTCTATGACGGGATGTATATCTTTGCCAGAGCGATGGGAATTTTATGCTCGGTCAAATGCAGCACGTATCTAGTCATGCGCAGGACGAGCTGATCATGAAGATTGATACAATGCGGGTGGCGTGCATCTTCTGCCCTTTGGATCAAGGGAAATATCTGGTCAACATGAGCAGGTTATCTTGGGGAATGAACATCTGAACTGTACATATGGGAAGACGAGAAACGCGACATCTGATGCGTGGCTGTCTGAACCGCCGTCTGCGCAGGATGAGCAATCTCAGTAAAGTGGAAGAAAGCAGGGGAGGTGTTTAGCATGGATCGTGATCACCATACGTCTGTAGCGGCGGGCATTGGCATCGTGGTCGGGGAGTTTCCTCGGCAGCTTCGACGATCTGCTCCTATCGCGCCCGTCGTATTCGTGGCGACGGATTATGTTACGGGGGTTCTCCGTGCGATTGTCGAGAAAGAATCTATCCAGTGCTATTAGCTTCAAGGAATCTGCAAGAAGGTCATCTGCTCTTGTGGGCGTGCGAATGTCCTCGATACCCACATCATCGAAGCGGCTGTGTCCTGCGCTCTGCCGAATCTTCTTCTACATCTCGAATGAGGAATCTCGATCGTGAGAACGCGGCGCGGATGGGGCTTCCCGTTCCGCAGAGAATTGCGGATATGCATGCCAGTCTTAAAAGCCAATGGGATACACATACAACTAACGCCCGGCGGATGATCGTCGGGTTATCTGCCCGTAAAGGTGACCAAAAGAGCCGTTTTGTCTGCCCGTTTCATGAAGGATGTTGACAATGAGCAAGGAAGAAGGACTTCGGGAAATGACGTATCAGATGGTGATGCGTGCTTCATGAAAAATGCTGCAGAGCGGACTTTTGTCAGAGGACGAATATCTCGAATTTGAGCGAAAATGCGCGAGAAAATATCGTCCCGTCATCGGGCTTCTATTTTCAGATATTGAAATCGCTATCGTGCGGATAGTACGGGAATATGGGCGTGGAAAGGAGGAGACGCCATGAAGATACGAAAGGGATTCAACAAAGCTCAGACATTGCAGAAAAAGCTGCGTGTGGCTGCCTACGCTCGCGTCTCTGTGGACACGCTACCACTCTCTTGCGGCGCAGGTCAGTTACTACAGCAGTCTTATCCAAAAAGAATCCCGCATGGGAATACGCAGCGTGTACGCGGACGAAGGAATCACAGGCACAAGTACCGCACATCGGACGAGAGTTCAAGCGGCTGATCGCGGACTGCAACGCCGGGAAGATCGATTTGGTGCTCGTCAAAAGCATCAGCCGTTTTGCCCGTGACACCGTGGATTGCCTTCATACCGTCCGACGAGTTGAAAAAGAAGGAGGATGCCGTCCGCTTCGAGCGCGAGAACATTGATTCCACATCCGAGGACGGGGATGTTTTATGCGTGAAAATGATACAAAGCGTAATCGGTTCTATGCGACGTGAATCCCCAGTTTACAAGGGCTTTCAGAGGTTTTCTGCTCTGGAAGTTATTCGTTTTTTTGCGATGTTCAGCGATTTTTCATTTGATGGAAGCTCGACCTACTGGCAGGGGGGTCAAACCGTTTGACACCCCTGAGACACTCTCAAAAGGAAAAATGTGAGAGTTTAGGAAGCTATGGGAACTGGTTTCGCGAGCATTTTTACGAGTTCGGATTTTGACACCTAATGGGGAAAAAGTATCGAATTTATATTGATGGCATAAAAGAAGAGGCGATGCCCTCTTTTCGAATATAGTTAGAACTTCACTCCCGAGGAGAATCCGCTCGTCACATCCGGTGTATGGAATCCCTCGGGTTTTCTTATGGGCATTGCCGCAAAGACATCATAGGAGACCGTATCCATCGCTCCGCGCAGTCCGACTGCTGCGCCCATCATCGCATGACCGTTGTAGAGACTCAGCCCCATATCCATAGACCGCACCGACATCAAGCCCGAGATAGAGTTCTGCTTTTTGTTTCGGGAAACGTGACGCGAACTCGTTCCGTAGATACCATCCGTTTGTCCCCATCAGCGTGACCTCGCCGTCAAAGCCGCGCACTGTATAGCGATTGCCCATGCTGATCATATCCACACCCGTAGAGCCGCATATCATCCATCGTATACTGTCCGTGAAAGGATGTTGTAAATGTGGCGGGGCGGTGACTGAACTCGAACGGATGCACAAAGTCTACATCGAGCAGCCACATCCGATAGAGTGTCTTTGGAGCGTCATCATAGGGCTTCTCTTTCTGTGCGCCAAGCCATCCGAGACCGAAACGGTGTGCCAGACGGAAATAGAGCGTATCGCGCTGCAGATAGAGCCGCTCGGCAAAGCCGACCTCCATCGACGTTTGGTGCATCGCTTGAATGGGCAGCTCAACACCGTTCAAGAAAGCTGTGTGAATTCCGCTTTTCGCAGACGGATATCCATGCTCGTCTTCATCGCAGCCGAGCGATGGAGAACATAGTCCCATGACAGTGTAGAAATATTGGAATCGCCTGCACTGATAAAGTTATAGGGGATACTCTCTACCGTCTGATGATATTTGGAGCGTTGATAGGAAAACGAGAATGTATGCCGTCCGTAGGGATAGGTATAGCTGATATTATGCCCGCGCGTTCCTTTCTCATACCCGTCGTGCGCCCGTCGAGATTCATCCCGATGCGGAGCATATCGTTCTTGTAAAGGGCTGATCGATACCGAGGAGGTATACCATTGGAGCTTTCCGTATCCTCAAGCCCCGAGTCATCCACCGAGATCGTACCGTAGAAATTCTTTCCACGTTTTACCGTGAGAACGACATCCGTCCGCTGTGGCTGATCCGAGGGAAGGAGCTGAACGGAGATATCCTGTGAGGGAAGACGTCTTTGCCTGTTCGATGCCCTGCTCGATGTCGCGTACATTCAGAATATCTCCCTCGTGGAAGGGAAAGAGATTCTTCCAGTAGAGCGTATCACTGCCCTCGGCGAAAACGAACAGTGCTAATATAGCCGATCTGAAGAACGAGACGCAGTTCTCCCGATGAGAGATTTCTGCTCCGGACGATAATACGGCTCGTGGAGAAACCCACGAGCCATGAGGGACTGATTCATCGCATGGATGAGTTTGTTGATGTCGCTGAGAGACAGCTCCTTATGCTCATAGGGCGAGCGATACGTTCGAGGAAGCGGAATCGCTCCACTGGTTCTCAATCGTGATCTGAGAGATGTGGAATCGGACGCTCTCATCTGCGGGAAGATCAGCAGAGCGGGAGGGGAGCAATCGATCTCCGCACGCTCCTCACCGAGACGCTCCTGCCGCTCTGCCTCCTGCGCTCGCGACTGATCGAGCTGCTCCTGCTGTGCAGGGGGCAGCGATAGCTGAGACAGCAGAGAGGGAGAGGATGGGGATGAGGGAGTAGTAAAGAGGGCGGTTTGAGTGTTATCAAGTGACATCACCATATACTTTCAAAGAAGGCGTTGACACATATTTTCTCCCTAATAGAGGGACTCCTGTTTTTAGACTTTTCTTCTATTAGGTCTGATATTTTATCTAGGGACTTTAATGATCTCTTTTTCCTGGTCATTTTGCTCTTTCGAGGGCTTCTATTTTTCTGCCTTCTCCTCGTTGTTTTAGCTCTAAAAGATTTTTATCTTCTATGGAAATATCATCCAAATCTTCTATCAAAAATCAAGCTCGATCCATATGCCTCCTGTAAATCCTTTAAATTACTTTAGCAAATTGCTAGGCCATCCCATGACATACGAGCATCGCTCGCATAGTTTTCGATTTTTATGATCTTTGTAAAGAGGTGGGATGACACATATTTTTTGTATACCCTGATTCTCCATACGAATATAAATATGGGAATTTATACTCGTATGCGTAGCAATTCATCTCCAGCGCAAGTTGTTTATGAGTATCAGATAACATGATCATGGAAATACATTTTGGTAGCGGAATCCGGCTATATTGTTGCTTCCATTAAATAGACAGGAGTAATATATGAATAAGCAAAGCGATATGTAAGAGAACTAAACGACAGTAGCAACAAATATTTTTACGATAGAGAACGCTTTCATCGGTATAATCCCCCTTATTCATGAAAGGTTCTGTTATATCATAATCAATATCATATGTTGTTTTGATAAAGCAAATGTAGACCGAACTCAGATTGCTGGACAACTAGGCATCTTTGAGGAAAAGATCCCATAGCGCTCAAACTTGCTGTGAGTCCCAATTATCGACAATCGTTATCCTCGCTTCAACAACATCAGGATTAAATTTTAAACGTGAGCAATGGCGAGGCGCTCCTAGTCGAGAGCATTGTCTGGTCCATTTGCACTAAAGCTATAACTATCTACATCTGTAGGAATCACATTTTACCTAATTGTTGTATAGCGTTTTGAACCAATCTCTTGTTGAATGCTGCATTTCTCAATTTTCATTTCACCAAAGAATTAGATCCGAATTCTATAAAGGAAGTCCGTGTTCCGTATAATCGACATTGGTGATACCATGTCCTAAAAATTTTTGATCTAAGAAAACACTTAATAATTCACTCGCAACAGGTGTCATGCCAACGGTATTAGCGAGTTCTTGATAGTGTATAAATTATTGAGTGCCTCTAGCACCTCACCTTCAGAATATGGTTCCTTCACTCATTTGTTGAGTATATTCTTCATCAAATCAAAAGCTTCATATTCTTTTGTCTTACTTCACGAGCATGATCGTCGAGCAGAAGATTCCACTTTCGTCCGCTCTGCCGCAGCGGATGCTCCTGCAGCAGCACTTCACTCCGGTGACTTTCGCCGCAGCTCGCAGATGATGCCGCGTGACGATTTGGGCGGTGCCGGGATCTGAACCGCTTCGATTGTTAATGAGTGCTTCGTTGAGTCCTGCACCGATGGCCGAAGCGAGATCAGCGCCTGTGATCCTCGCGAGTGCAATAGCGAAATGAATGGCGATCTTACGTCGCGCCATCGTCCTTCAAGTTGTGGGCGAGACGGTATGCTTCTTCACCGAAGACAGCAGCGAGTTTCTGTTGCTCCTCGATCTATCAAAATTCTTCCGAGCTCGTTCAGTGCGTTTGCTGTGTCTCTATTGAGTGCGGAGAGGTCTTGATTCGGGTTTTCACGCGTCAATACTGCCAGCACACTGCCGTGCCGGGACACAGATTTTCAGGACTGAGACTATATCAACTGGATATGCCTTGTGCCTTCAAGAACGCCGCCGTTATGTCCTCTGCTGATATCCAACCGTAAGAAAATCTTTGGAGTTCCTCATAATTACGAAAGACAGGCATCGAGTATGTTTTTCGGCGAACAGTCCTCTAAGTGGTGATCGATCACCGGCATAATGCTTCTTATCTCTCATGGCAAACCACATCAAATCAATCATACCGGATTTTGTCTGATGTGATACAAAATTCATAAAATACCAGGTACTTGTTTGTCGGGCGAAAAGAAATTTTCACTCTTCAAAACTTTTACATTTTGGTGCACGTCGAAAAGAATCTCTAGTACGCGTTGATTATCATAATTCTTAAAAGCCGTTTTTGCACCAATGGCATATGGTATGCAGAGCGCCTGGTGGCGCTCCACGAAGTTGATGCTGCTCAAAATATCTCTCATTGCGTTATCTGAAATTCGTTCCATGATCTATTCTCCCGAAATCTGAATTGTAATACCGTATTTATCTCTTGCCAACGCTACAGTCATCAATCCTTTCAAAGTTCGATTGGATGCAGGAATCTCCAAGATCTGCGTGCCGTGCGGTTCTTGTCCGTCAACACGGGTTTTGTATTTGAGCGCATCTTCGTCACCGGGCGGGTATTGTTCTTCAACTCCGCAGATAAGTTCAAAAGGTCTTCATATCTATCATCTCCAGATCTGTCGCTGCGCGATACAATCTCTCTTTCTCCGGGTTATAGGAATCAGAGCCGTTTCCCATTTTCCAAATTCGCTTCGTTATAGCGGATACCATTTACCCTCTCGCGGTATCATTAAACCGGTTCCTCGACGTGCCATCGGCGAGTCGCGGAAATAGTCGCGCTTCTTTCCAATCAATCCCACGATCGCGCGGAGGGGCGCCCTGTTTTTCGCTGCAGTATAGATCAGGTAGCCTTCTTCCGGCTCCTTTTCTCCTGAATTTTTCCTGCTGATGTCAGGGCACTCTTTCTTTACGATCTTATCGGCTTTTGGCATGATCGGCATCGTTCTCTTTACTATGGACGCTGCACCTTTTGCCTGTTTTTAGACCGGGGATACTTGTCGCGGCAGTAATAAACCAGACGTATAATCCCCATCGATAAACGTATATGCCTGCGTCTATCAAGCCTGCCGGCGTTTCCGATTCAGGAATAAAACCGGCGGCATCCAGAATGTTATGAATGGATTCTGTAGCTTTTTGGAGGAGTACCCTTTGGTTTTACTTACTCCCATCATTATCTTTGTCACCTACAGGAGGTTCCACCAACTCCATTGTTTTGAGGTCAATACCAAAACTTCTGTGGACGATATGCTTGAATCCATTGGTTGTAGGATCGTTTAAATACATAATTACCGCTAGCATCAAAATATCCAATTGCATCTGAGTTACATTCCAATCAATTTGCTCACGAAGAATGTATTATAGCTCATTGAAAAATCATTGCACTTTCCCCAGTTATACCTTGGTTCATTAGATACTGAACTACATACTTATAATATGTTTTCTGATTGGCCATTCAGGCGTCTGAAAGCTCAGTTCATGTTCACCAAAAGATATCAGAATACACCTTGGAGCAGCTTCGAGACTTCATCTTCAGAAAGCTCTGCCATCTTTTCTTTTTAACGTGCTAATTTATCAAGGCAAATGACTCCGGGTGCTCTATGAGAAAGTAGTTCCGCTTTCGTCCGCTGCCGCCGCAGATGCGCCGCAGCTCCTGCCGTTCCTCAACTGCTTTGCTGCCGCCGCGCAGACGAGTAGCGCTGACGATTTGGGCGGTGCCGGGATCTGAGCCGCTGTAGTTGTGGGTGCTTCGTTGGGTCCTGCACCGATGGCACCCGAAGCGCAGCTGCCTGTGATCGCACTCAGCGATGCCCCCAATAGACGAAATGAGCGGCGATCTTGCGTCCCTGCGATCATCCTGCAAGTTGTGGGCGGGACGGAATGCCTCCTCTCCGAATACGAGCGGCAAGCTCCTGCTGTTCCTCGATTTTCGCCTTGTCGAAGATTTTACCGAGTTCGTTGAGTGAGTTTGCTGTATCTCGGCTGAGGCAGGAGATGTCCTGCGCCTGATTCTCACGGATGTCGATTGTTCCTGCGGCAACGGCGGATTTTGTTGTGCTGCTTGCATCTCCCTTGACGGGCATGGAGATGTTCGGAGCAAGACCGATGGTGTTGTAGACTTTGTTCTGCTCGTCCTCGGTCATGTTTTTCATAGTTGCCGTATTTGTGGTAGGAGGCACCGATGCTCTTTGCACTGTAATCCGCTTCATTATGGAGGTCGCTATAGGAGAGTGTGCCGTGGAAAGATGGTTCTTGTCGGGAGTTGCGTTGCTCGCGATCACGCCGCCCCTTGAGGTCGGTATTCTTCTCTACGTAGATATCAAAGCCTTTGCTTCCTGCGAAGAATCCTGCCTGATCGCGTGCACTGCGGTGAGTGAGTCGATATTTCCTTTGTTCCAGATCCGCTGAATGTGGGCTTGGAGAAGGAACGAAAGCGTTTCTATCTTCGTATCCCCGTTGGCGTCCGTTGTTTCCTGTTTTTGTTTTGGTTGACGTTCCACGAGACTACCAAAAGCCTGTGGAGTGGTTGTCTTCCTCGTAGGTTTCTTTCTCCTGCAAGGTCTCAATATTGAGATTCCCACCGACCTTTGCCGTGATCTTCTCGCCCTGTGCCTTGCTCCCGATGATGTCCATGTCCTTGCCCGAGGTGAGGGGTAAGGTCGTTCTTTGCAGAAACGAGGTGGGGGAGTAGGAGGTAACGGATTCTTTGCTGTCGCCATTGCGCTTTGTTTGCATTGATGCTGATATTCGACAGTCCCGACAGGGTAAAGGATGCACCGATGCTTGCCGAGCTGAATTTGTTCTCGGTTGTTGTAACGCTTGTATTCTCGCCCTGCTTCAAGGCGCACGTTCCCCTTGCCGTAGAGGAGACGTCACGTCCCTGTAACGGTCGAGCGCTGACGGTCAGATCACGCTCTCCTGCGGTGACGTTTGTATTTCCACCCGACGCGATGCGGCTTCCCGCATATTCGGTGTTGTATTCTCCATGCGGCTGTAGGGTTTGCTCGTCCGAAAGCTGATGTCAAGGGAGAAGGTCTTCCCGTGAGCGGATTCTTTCCTTGAATTTCTCGCGGATGAATCTTGCCCCTGTAATGGCATGGCGGCTTTTCAGGCGGTCATCCTGCACCTCGCCGATGCGGCTGATCGAGTGCATAGAGATTCCTGTCCGAGATCAAGGAGACCGTGGCTGAAGCTGACGGTAAGCCCTGTCGTCTTGCTTTCCTGCGTGATGCTCTCTGAGTAGATGTTGTCTCTTGCCGTCGATGACGGTTTCGCTTTGCTGAGATGTTTGCATCTTTATCTGCGAGGATATTGCTCGATGAGATATGCTGCGTTCTCTCCGGCAGAGATGGAACGTTTCCACCAAGTGCCGCGATATTCGTCCCCTGCTGGGTGATGCGTCACTGTCCTGTGTGGTCTTTGGTCTGCTGCGTGCCGATGGTGAAAGCCGAGACCGCCGCCCGAACCGAAGATGCCGGACTTTCTTGACCGATTTGTAGTTTCTCCGTATGGAATAGTTCTCCGCTCGAGGCGGCAGAGATATTCCGTCCGGCGGTGATGTTTACATCGCTGTCTGCCGCAATATCTGCCGCCGTAAAGGATGCGTCACGTTTTGCCGCGATGCTGACGTTCTGCCCCGTGACTCTTAGTCGTGATCGCGGTATCGACTTCCCGTATCCGTACGGATGGTTGCTGATCTGTGGAGGAGAAGATCCGCTCGCCCTTGTACCGAATGCCATAGTGATCCTCCGGATATCTCCGTCCTTCTGTGAGGGAGATGTCATTTCCTGCAGAGAGGGAAGCTGTGCCGCTTTTGCTCTCGATGGTCGCAGCTCTGGCCGTGAGGTCGTTTCCTGCGGCAATCGAGATCTTGCCGTCTCGCACGAATCTCTGCGCGAGTTCCGTACCGCGCTTTGTACGGAGATAGTTCTCCGCATTCCCGTCATATCCTTCTCGCTTTGGGTTTCTTGGTGTCCAGCGAGATGTTTCTCGCCCGCAGAGGAGGACGCTGCCGTTTTGCCGAGTGCGGCAAGTGTCGCTCCCTGCAAGAGCGATGTTCTTTCCTGCGCTCACGACAAGAACGCCCTCATCGCCCTTGACGGCGATCCCGGCGGTCGTATTCAGAACGTCCTGATGGGCGAGCTTCTCCGTCGTGCTCTCACAGTCAATGTTATTCTTTGCTTCAAGGACAACGGTCTGTCGCCGATGAGGAGACCTACGCATGGATATCGCGCTCAGACTTCAGCCCGATGTTTTCTGTCCGCGCATCAGTCCCGTGTTTTCGATATCTCCCGCCTGCACGAGGATGTTTCTCCCCGTAGAGCGTGCCGGCGTTCTTCAGTGCATCCTTTCGTCTCGACGATGATGTTTCGCGCCGAGATGAGACTGCCGCCTTTCGTGAGGACGAAGTCCTGTGTGTTCTTTGTGTAGAGGACAGGGGATAACGGCACGTTCCTTCTTGCCGTTCACATAGACCTCACGCTCTTCGAGCCAGATCATATCCGAGGTGAGGGCAGCGATCTGTTCTTTGGAGAGCGCGATGCCAGGGCGAGATTCATCTCCTTTGGGCATACGTAAATGCCCGCATCCATCAGAGCCCGGAATGCGGTTTCGTCGTCGGTATAGCCGTCAAGATGGCGTTTTCCTGTTTGTTTTAGGATTTGGTCGGCAGAGAGCTGCTGTTCGTAAGACCCCGTCGCCGATGCGTTTGGGGATTCTGTCGGGATCCCATTTGAGCCTGCTGGTACATGTAGTCGGGAGGAGGAACTTTCTTCCGGTCGGTGAAGGCGGGATCGGTCTCGACGAGATACTTTCGCCGTGCTCTCGGGATGGACGCGTGAGGGCGCTGAGGAAATGTCGGGAGATGCTGCTTCGCCTGCGGGGTTCCTGCCGTTTGCGCAGCGGAGCAAGTCCGAAAGGGGAGAGGTGTCTGCAACGCGCTGTCGCTGTTCGCTCTCGAGACGGACTCTGCGGCGGCGTTTTCCTCGATCGCTATGGACACCGATGGGCGTGGGATTCGCGCACGACTTCGGGTGTCATGTAGACTTTGCATGTGGAACTTCGCGTACCTTTCCCTTTGGATGGAGGCAGCTTTTCCGTGAAGCTTCCCCGCGTCGTCCCGAGGGTGACGGTCTGTTCCTGCTGCTGATGTGCGTTTTCGGTGAGCGCGCCGTCCATGCGAAAGCGTCCCGCCCTGCGCTGATGGCGCTGTCCGTGTTCGCTGTGTCGCCGTGCAGCGTGATGTTGTTTCCCGGCTCGAGATCGCGGCGGGCAGGAGGAGGTGACCGTCTCTTTGAATGCACGTCTGCCGTCTCAATGAAGGTCAACAGGTCGATCTTCTGTCCTGCCGCCTGTGCGGTCGTGCGGTTGTATTCCTCTGCCTCACGGTTATATGCGTCGATCTTTGTGTTCAGCGTATCAAGGATGATGCGATACTGTGCGTCCCATGCCGCTTGTGCGGGATCTCCGTGTGCAGGACGGGGAGAGGACATGGACGCAACACCGAGTTCTTTGAAGATGGGATCGTCATAGTCATAGTTCGGAGAGGTGTGCCGACGAGTTCTGCGGAACAGGTGCTTCTCCTGCAGCGATTTCAGCAGGTGGGCTGTTTGATCTCCTCATAGGCGGCGTGCTCGTAGATGGGCTTTTTCGCCATGTGAGCTGTGATACGCCCCATAGCCGCTGTCGATCTCTCGAAACTCCCATTCTGGGAATGCCTTTCCCTGTTCAATATGTCCAGGCTCGTCGATGCGGATCTTGGTGGGATTGACGGCTGCGCTTGTGATGGTTCGCTTTGCCGCAAAGGCTGCATTCTCATTCTCTATATGGGGTGCCGTGATGGCGATGCTGCCCTGTGCCTCGATGCGCGCCGCTGTTTTTGAGCGTCTCTTCTGCGGTAAGAGCAATGTCCCCACCGGGTAGAGCAGGGCGTTCCCGGTATTTTTGGATCGTGTTGGCACTGACATCGAGCTGACTGTGTGCGGCAATGACACCTGCAGGGATGGGCGGAGAGTTCATCGCCGATGCCATCGACGACACGTTGCTGTGCATCGTAGGCAGCTTCTGCCTGTCCGATCCTCTCCGATAGGCAAGGAGGTGTTTGGACAGGTCTGCACGTCTGCGGAAAAACCCAGAGGAGGAAGTGGAGGGCGTTGACGATCCCCGTGTGCGGCTTCGACCTCTATGCGCACGCTGCGAAAGCGTATGCTCGCGGAGGAAGTCAGCCTTCAGGGCAGCATCCGTCTCGTTCATGATATGTTCCTGCCTGGATGGTAACCGTATCGCCGTAGATTCTGCCGCCGCTCTTTGTTGGTCAGTTCTTTTGCACGGATGGAGGTGTTCTGTCCTCCGTAGATAAGATTCGTGTTTTCAATCCTGTCGGCATGTACGGAGAGGTCTCCGTCACTGTAGACGCTGCCTGTGGTCTTGAGGTTGCCGTTCACATCCAGGGAGACGGCCTGCGTGGCGGAGATCTGTCCCGTGAGATTGACGCCGAGCCCTTTTCCGTGCCGACCATCGTGATGCGGTTTGCGCACATGCCCGCCGATGTCCGCGAGATCGATGGCGTACTGCGGGGCAGTGGATGTTGTTTCTGAGGTGATGGGGAGAGCTGCCGTCCTTGCGATGCTGTTTTTGTCCTGCGACGATCTTTGCATGATTCGCCCAGAGTCCTGCGTTCACCGCAACGGCACGGGCATAGATCTCGGCACTGTCCGCACCGCGAGCATCAAGCCCCTTGCCCGTGATGTCGCCCGACCGTCCTCGATACGAAGCCCCATATAGCCGCCTGCAGCATCGCGCTCCGTGCGGCCTGCGGCAAGAATGGCACGAGAGGTATTCAAAAGCCGGCACCATCGGCGTAAATCCCATTCGGATTTGCAATGATGACGTCGGCTTTTCGTCCGCTCACTTCGAGGAAGCCGCGCAGCTCCGAGGGACGGTCGCTCATGACCTCGTTCACGATGATGCGTGCGGGACCCTCCGCTGAGATTCAGATTCCCTTCGATATATCCCGGCAAGCTGCGTATTCGAGAAAGAGAAGGCGTTGTTGAGGATGGCGCCACGCTCCGGGACACTGAATGCCTCGTAGTGGTTGACGGAGACATCGTGCCGTCAGGGCGTGCGATCTGTACGAGAGGAATCCGTTTGCCGTCTCCGTCACATAGGGCGCTGCGCCTCGGGAGCGGAGGCGTCGGCGACGTGTCGGCGGCAAAGTAAAGAGCCGGCTGCGGTGAAAAATGCCAAGCGTCATCCAGCGGGTGATCTCGTGCAGGTCGTGCTTTTCATATAACATCCTCTCCAGAGTCTAAATTGAGATGATGATAGCATGAATCAAATACATGTTTCAAGAAAAATATTTCGATAGAGCATGAGGATGCGTCCGTGTACAGATTGATTTCTGGGTTTTCGTGTCGAATTTTGTTTCACGTGTGCAAAATCTTGACGTGTGCATGATACCCAGCCTGCTCCTGCCAAAAAGCCGCATAAATCAGGAGGCTGCTCAGCCGCATACTCGCTTAACGATAGGCAGGGGGTGCAAGAGGGTGCATCGTTAACCCGGGTATAGTGCATCGTTGAGTGTGAGTGCAAACTAAAACTGGACACAGAGGGGTAGAAAATGGACACTGCTTGCGGTATCCTGTACACAGGATGACAGGCAGCGGACAGCCTATCTCCCGATGCAGACAGAGAGGTTGCCACGTGAAGTACACCAAGGAGCAACGTTTGGACATAGGCCGTCGGATCTACGACGGCGAGCTTACGAGATATGAAGCAGCAGAAGAATACGGGATCAGCGAGCAGACCGCACGGGATTACATGCGCCACTACCGGGATGCCAACCAGCTCCCGCCGAAAAAGGGGTGCGCAGCTGCTTTTGGGTCTTACCAAGACCAAAATCCATACCAGCTCCACCGGCCTGGAAGATCTCCAGTCCATGACGAAAGAAGAACTCATCGATGCCCTCGTTATGGCAAGGATCACAGAGGCACGCTTAAAAAGGTTATCTGGTGGAAGGAGTTGGTGCGGAAAAAGACGTTCATTCCTATCGGCAGGAAGAATACCAAGTAGTCATGGAGCTTTCCGGCCAGTTCCCATCCGGCTGCTCTGTACAAAGACCGGAATCCCACGCAGCAGCTTCTACCACTGGAAGAAGAGCGTGGAACATCCACCCGAACAGAAGAAACGGCTTGTGCAGAGCATCGAGTTGTTTCAGGAATACCATAGCGCTTTTCCTCCCGACGGCTACCGCTGGCTGAATGCCAAAGATCCGATTGGACAAAGGAATCATCTTTTCCGATCCCTATGCCCATAAATGCTGTAAGATCGCGAGGAATCAAGAGCCTTTGCAAACACTACAGCTACAAGAAGGCGGGCGATCCGTCCAGAACTATCCGAACCTGTTGCTTGCAGGAGTGAGCATCACTGGCCCCATGGAATGTGTGGTGAGTGATATGACCGCCTTTTTATGTGGGGCACATACTACGAGCTCACACTATACATGGATCTGTGGAATGACGAACTCATTGCGCACGCGCTCTCATCCAGGCGCGGCGATCGGTATGACCCTATCTCGATGGCTTGCAGGATGTGCTTGCACGTTCAAGAAAGCAGTATCCGAGCAGAAACTGATCCTGCACAGCGATCAAGGTTCTGTCTATGCATCCAAGAGCTACAACGAACTCTTGCCCATGTACAACATTGCAGGTCAATGTCCAGAGCCGGCACACCAACCGACAATGCCGCGATGGAGTCCATCAATGGCTGGATCAAGGCCGAACTCTTTACGGATTTCCATATTACCTCACCGGAGAACGTCCCGGAACAGGTATCCGATTACATCCGCTTTCTTTAACGAAGAACGCCCGGCGTACACACTTGGGTACCTCACGCCAAAAGCAGTATCGGGAACGGTTTTGCGCCTCAAGCGAGAACATGCTGCCCAGACCATCGCTAGGTGATGTTTGATAGATTGCTATCCGCATTCTGAGTATCATATCTTCGATGGATCTGTATGGTATTCAAGAGTCGCATGAATAATTTTTAGATTTTTGTGTCCAGTTTTTGTTGACTAGTGCATGAGCTCACGATTATGTCCAGCCTGGCCCAGGAGGAGAGTCGCAGCATCTCGGAGAACACCACATGGGGCAAAGCGCAAAGCAGTTCGCCGAGGGCAAGACCAGTGTGGGACTACAGTGCATTCCTCGGCTATGACAAGGATTTCAAAATCAACGAGGAACAGGCGAAAAGTGGTGAAGCTCATCTACAAACTCTTCCTTGGCGGGCGATCCTTCTATGCCATTACCAAGGAACTGGAGAAAGCGGGGCATCAAATCCCCGTCGGAAAGGACAAGTGGTACATCTCCACAGTGCGCTCCATCCTCACAAACGAGAAGTACCGTGGCGATGCGCTGATCCAGAAGGAGTATACGGCGGACTTCCTCGATAAGACGCGACGGAAGAATACGGGCGAGATTCCGCAGTATTATGTGGAAGAGCATCACGAGGCGATTATCCCGCCGGACTTGTTCGACTTTGTGCAATTGGAGATAAAACGCAGAGAGCAGAACGGCAAGCACAGCGGCGTGAGCATCTTCGCGAACAAAATCAAATGCGGCTGCTGCGGCGGTTGGTACGGGAGCGAAGGTATGGCACTCGACGGATAAGTACCGCAGAGTCATCTACCGCTGCAACAAGAAATATGCCCACAAGGGCAAGCCATGCAGTACGAGGCATCTGACCGAGGAGGAAATCAAACAGATTTTCGTCAAGGCACTGAACTCCTTGGTGGAAGTCAAAGAGAACGTGATTGCGGAACTCCGATCCCTGATTGACAGCGTTTGCCAGACAGGGAGAGCTGACGGAGGAACAGGGATAGAGTAGAGCAGGAACTCAGCGTTTTGGCAGAACGGCTTGAAACACTGATTCGTGAGAATGCACGGGTGGCACAGGATCAGACGGCGTATCTGAAACAGGAAAATGAGATTCGCGCACACTATCTGGAAAAAGCAGGGAAATTTGGAGAAAGTTGGACGAGCAAATTGCCGAGAGGAGAGCAAGAGAAAACATCTTGGAGGCATGATTCAAGTGGTATGTGGTATCAACGGGGAGCAGGTTGAGTTTGACGAGGAGCTATGGGGCGGACTGCTCCGATTACATTGTGGTCAAGAGGACGGTGCAGTGATCAGGTGTTTTCAAGGGCAGGGTTGAAATAGCGATGGAAGGATAATAATTACTCAAAGCTTCGCATATCAAAAGTATGTACTATACCAGTTATGGAATGAGTCATATTTCACTTGTATGTTTTGAATTAGATATATACTAAATAGTGATGTTGCCTGTGCTGCTGTACTTTGCCAAGAAGATAGATATTTCAATGGTTACAGCAGATTGTTTATCTGTGAAGAAGTTTAGGTAAGTAATAGGTACTAATGGACTCGTACCGTATCTAGCAACTGATACAGACATAGAATATATAGCCAGCGATATGGAGGAGTTGGTTTATGAGAGAGAGTGGCACCAAATTTTAATGGAAAGTTGAATATAAAAGACCAGAAAAATGTACACCAAGCCTTTTTCATGTAGATAAGGATTTGGTGACTGTTATACCATGCTAACTAGAAGATCCAGCAATCTATGCATCTACAGATTTTGATGCTCCACCGAAGACGATAAGGATATGTGGCTATGTGGTGTTGCAGAGGATGAGCTGCAGGTGTGGCGTTTTATCATCCTAATAGTTTTTCTGTGCGCATCTGCTGCCTAAAAGACCTTGAACAACACAAGTCATGCTATTTTGTTGAAAAGTACATCTACCTATTAGAAATGGTTAAGTTCGTTTTGATGCGATCAGAATTCACGCCGGAGGAATTCTGGATATTCTTCACATGACCGGGAAAAATCGTTGATGAATGTTGCTGACTATAAAATTTTGTAGTCAGGATGCACTTTTCCTGTCGACATAGATGGGGTGACCATTTGAAATAACATATACAATCAGCACAGATGATTTCTCCGTTTGATACAGGAAAGAGTCCTGATTTGAGAGTAATGGTATACATTGCGTGCTTCCGGTTTGATTTTTCAAGGAAGCGCAGTATGTACAGAAAATTCAGTACATACTATAATTATGCGATGAATTTTTCTTCAATTTTGCGCTGGACAGTGGATGTCAGTTCAGTAGATTACTACAAGAAAAATTTCAATGGGTGGGTTTGATACAATACTGAGCAAGAATCCAGGGATGGATTCGATTGATTATGCTGATAAATTCTTTGAATATTATGCAGGGTGATTCGGTTTGAGCTTGTCAAACGAGAAATTTCAAACTGTAAATTAATAAATGAAGATGCAACACGCCCGTATCTCCAGTTTCTTACTCAAAAAGAAATAAAGATGTTGGATATATCCTCTACACAGAGATGTACCTGATATGCGCGTGGCATTGAGCAAGAATATGAGCTTTCCAAAAATGAATTGATGGAAGGCATGAAATCTGAGGGGAAAGAATTGGCAAAAAGAATGGCAAATTTTATAGAGAAAAAGCGACTATTCGACCAGAAGTGAAGAATAAAGCCATAAATCTGGTTAACGGAAATTTGCCGAATCACAGCCATCCTAAAAGAAAAATAAATGCTCTATTAGATGAATATCGATGAAACCCATATCTGGATTCATCGATGCATGTAGAATATGGGAATAACAAAAGTCGTATACGATTGATGAGATGAAATCAATGATAAGAAAATTTATTGAAATGAGAAATCGAGCTTCTCACGCAGGAATTGTTTGGAATGAAGGAAAGGAAGTCACATTTACATTTATTAGTATATTTTAATATAAGTGGAGTGGTTATGTACGATAGAAGAAAGTAAATGTATATTGAGTTATATGTTTTGGCAGAAAGTTTTAATGGATGCGAATGAGGTGTGATACTATGAAATTCCCTCTTGTTACAGATCATTGTACCGATTTGCTCATCAATCATTAAAGCCCTGTGAGGGTGAGGAGGACGGAATAAGCAGTGGCGTTTCTTAAAGTAGCAAAAGATCTTGTGTCACTATAGAAAAGGGCTGGCACACCTATCACCATAGATAGGACAGATATATCTGTAATGAACAATAACAGTTTTATTACTTTACAGTGATTCTACCCATTACACTGCATCGTTTTCGAAATACTGGAGAAAGTTGTGTATGGAGATACGTGCAGAAATGGCAGAGATACCGAAGTATAAGTACGGGAAATCGACACTTTCGGTGTCGGGGGATACTATCGTGCAAAGTTGGAAAATATGAAAATGCAATCAGAGATTATATCAAGAATCAGTTACAGGAGAGTATTATAGCAGATCAACTGAACTCCGAAGGTTTGTTGGCCCCGTATACGGGGAGCAGGAGTGAAAAACAAATAAAAATGCCCCCGCGTAGAGACTGCCCGTGATGACAGTATGATTGCCAGACCATTTCGATGCGGCTTTTAGCTGCCACCAGCATATTGGCTTATAGGACCAGTTCAATTGGTGGTTCTGATTCGACAAAGAATCATTAGCCATCTTGCCCTTTCTTGTGTTATAATTTTCTTATATTTGAAAACGTGGGAGGGAAGGCCGTTGTTTGCAGACTTGCGGTGCGACGACCCTCGGGATAGATGGACGGATTATCGACGTGGAGGTGGATGTGTCGCCAGGGGCTGCCGGGGTTTGAGCTGGTGGGGGCTTCCCGATACGTCGATAAAAGGAGTCAAAGGAGCGGGTACGGACGGCAATTCGTAACTCGGGCATTCAGCTGCGGCAGGGCGTGTGACGGTCAATCTTGCGCCCGCCGATGTGCGAAAGGACAGTTCGGGGCTTGATCTGCCGATTGCGGTCGGACCTCCTTGCCTCCTACGGTATGATTCGGAGCGGCGGCAGCGAGCACTCTCTCTCAGCGGAACTCTCCCTCGATGGGAACTGCCGTCCGATCAGCGGGAATTCTCCCGATGGCTATTACGGCGCGTGAAAATGGGCTCACAGAGTTTTACGTTGCACCGTCAAGCGCAGATGAGGCACTCCTCATTGAGGGCTGAAGGTCTATGCGGTCGATAATCTGGCGCAGCTGTGTGCCATTTGACGGGTACGGAAACACTGATTCCTGCCGTGCCAAAAACAAATCAAAGACACAAAAAGACAATGCCTTCACCGATGACTTTGCGGATGTACAGGGACAGTATCAGGCGAAGCGTGCACTGGAGATTGCAGCGGCGGGAGGGCATAATGTCCTGATGGTTGCGTGCCCGGTTCGGGCAAGACGATGCTGGCAGGCGTCGGATGCCTTCGATTCTGCCGGAGCTGACGAAAGGGAAGCCATCGAGATCACGAAGATTTACAGTATCTCCGGGACTGCTCAGCGGATACAGGACTTGTGACCACGCGCCCTTCGCAGTCCGCATCATACGTCTCGACGGTGGCGGATCGGCGGGGTATCCCGCGTCCGAGTGACGCTTGCCCATCACGGTGTAGCTGTTCTCGATGAGCTGCGGAGTTCAGCAGAGAAGACACTTGAGGTGCTGCGTGAGCCCGATTGAGGATCGCCCAGATTACCGTGTCGCGTGCGAATGCGACGCTGACCTTTCCCTCTAGTATTATCATTTTGGTAGCCGCGATGAATCCGTGCCCCTGCGATGGCGACAGATCATACCTGTGAATGTTCTGCGGGGGAGATCAAAACGCTATACACGTAAAGCTGTCAGGGGCCGTTATTAGACCGATTGATCTTCATATTCGTGTATCGCGTGTGGATTATGCGGATTTGCATGCGACGCAGCGGGCTGAGTCATCTGCAGCGATACGTGCCCGCGTAGTGCGGGCACGTACGATAGAGCGGGAACGCCCAGGGACGTCACGGGCTCTTTTGTAATGCACAGGACCGACACGCACGATCATAGAAGTACTGTACGATGGAGAAGGATGCAGAGCATCTGCTGAAACAGCATCATCGCGTAACAACTGCTCGGCTCGTTCGCACGACCGCACCCAATTAAGTTGTGCAGAGGACGACGTGCCGATCTGAGGGAAAACCGATCATCGGAGCATCTCTACATAAGCGTTGAGGGCGATGCAGCCGCGCAGCAGACGCCGGACTGAGCACCGGTGACTTCTTGACACGAAGAAATAGCCGCGAGTTTACGCCCGTGAAGTAAGCGTGTGAAAGATGGAAATATATTCCGCGAACTCCATCTTCCCGGCACTCCAAAAGGCACTGCAGGTGGTGGATGCGGACATGTGTCGAAACCACAGACTCCTGCCTTGCCTATGTACTGATGATGAGGCATGTGCGAACTCTTTGCAGAGAGCAGAGTCATCCTGCGAGGGAGAAGTGGGCGAGATTACCGAGGCGGAGGAACTAGAAAAGGTGTACGCGTTGAAGAACGCGGCGAATTGGTGAGACGATGCGTGCGATCGAAGATCCATCACATATGAGACGCCGGTTGTCTATGTTTTGCCGCTTGCCGATCGGTACTGCGTTTGATGAGTAATTTGGATACAACTTCTCTTTGCAGACGTAGTCGTACCGATTTTGAGATAGGCGTAACGGCAAAAGCGGGGAGTGAACATTGTTTGGCTGAGTATTCGATCAGAGCTCCTTTCCTTTCTTGTAGCCCGATGCCGCTCCGCTGCGTGTACTTATCGTTGAGCCTGGAATATTTGCCGCAGCTGCGAAAATGTTTCCTAAGTCGGAGCTTCATGCGCACGCCGCTGAGGTGCGCATCCCAGCGACATTCCACAGGTGTTCATTGGCAGGAACTGGATTGCGTCCGCAAACTCCTCTCGCCGTATGAACGAAAATATTTTTGACTATTATTGGTCCGATCTGGCGTTGGAAAATGTGGATAATCCGCAAGGATATCGCGGCAAGTTTTCCCTGTCTTGGGAAGTATACAGGTGCGCTCTGGCGAGTTTTCGCACTATACGTCATTGGTCTGACCCTGCAAAATTTTGAGCGGACGGACAATCTATTATTCCATTGTTTCGCGTTCTTTGGCGCGCGTGCAGTGTTGAAAACTGCTGTGGCTGCTTTTATAGAGTGTGCGCTGTCAGGTACAGCAGCGAAAGGCGCCGCCCGGATGATCCGATCTCGTGGCCTCGTAACGGCCGGACTCGAGAATCATGCGACGACGATCTGGCGCAGGGTTCACCTGGATCCGTGCAGATCCGGTCGATGCCGTGAGCTCTCCTGATCGAGTCGTTGCATACATCCGAACAACGTAGAATTGTATCGTATGCCTCTCGTCGCATTGAGCGGCGATGTTGTACGAGTAGAATCTACGCGCCAGCTCGCTGTGGGACGAGCGCAGCACGGCTGAATATTTTTCCCAGCTCTATCTTTGCGGCATTGATTCATGCTGAGACGGTGGTGCGCACCGAGCGATCTCTATCAGTGCTTTTTGCATGCTCAACAAGGGCATGATGTATGAGATCCAGCAACGCTGCGTGAGAGGCAAGGTGCGCATCTGACCCTGTTTCGCAGGCCCGTAGCTGGTTGCAGAAGAGAATGTACGCATGAAAGTAAAGCCGATCATGTGCAAAGGGTGTGGGATGAACATAAAGTAACCTTAATAATCACCCGTGTCACTGATGAAGATATGTACACGACTGCCTTCTCTATCTCAAAGGCACTCTCCGGTTCCGCAGGGCTAACCGTCGAGTATATCCCGCGCGGTGCGCAATCCACATGTGTGCAGGGTACAACGAGGGTGCGCGTGCAAACTAATGCGCGCTATATGGTGCGCCTGCACCAGGATGTCCTTGTGGTCATTAAGAATGTGATTGCCGATCTGGGTCTCTATTTTCTTTTCGGTGATGAGACGATCGGACTGGTCGGTGTAATCGGACGCCGAAGCCTCGCGCAGTCAGGTGTTTGGTGATGGACTTCGCGCACGGCGGGCGCTTCATCACTGTGGAAACAGAGAGCGTCATTGACTCACGTTGTATGGAGCCAGATGGACCATACATTGACGTTGAGGCAGCAGACGGACTCCTATGGCGCGACAGTATGGTGCATTCGTTGGCGGAGATCTCTTCACATGGGCTGGCACTTCTATGATGCATCGATGTGCATGGAGATGGGACGTCACGGAGTTCAGGTGTGTTGATCCCAAATCAGGAGGAAGATTTTGGTGCATCCACTGTCCGCAGCAAAAGTGCCGCTTGCACGGGTATATGCTACGATCAGAAAATCTTTTACAGGGTAAGGCCCGGAAAGAACTGCAGCCAGAGATGCAGGTCGAAAGCCGTGGTGGGATGAAGATGCAGGAACAGGTGCCGCTAGAGGAACATGCTGCCGAGGAGGAAAGCTGAATCTGGCTGCGTCTTGCAACAAATGTGTGGCCCTTCCTCCGATGGCGATCTAGTGATGCGTGGCAAAACGCGCTACAGGGCGGTCGAGCGTCTGAAAGCCGGCGATGTCGATGCTGCCGCTGCAAATGCTGAGGTGGCACTCTACAGCGGCCGTACGGACTGAGGCAGAGACGCGCTGCTGATCAGGTTCTTGGCGTTCAGCCGCGTCATCCTCGTGCCCGCATGGTGAAAGCGCGCCTCGCTGCACTCGATTTTCGACTGGATGATGAGATTTGCTCTTTTGGCAGATCTTATTGAAGAATTGTCCTATAAGGAGAAACTTTCGCTTGCGCAGAGGATCATCCCACAATGATCTCACCATCAGCATCCCATGCGCCCGCGGCTGGCTTTGCCGACGCCCTCTATCTCGTCGGCGGCGACGCTGTGCGCGAGCGGCACATGAATTACTCATGCTCGAGCTCGTCTGGCTGACGATGATTCCGTGGCGGCGGGCTGCACAGCGCAGTATCTTCGCGCGAAACTATCGTCAACTCGGAGCACAAGAGGGGCGACAGAAGGCGCAGAGCACCACGAAGAGCTGCTCCATCGTGACACCATATTACATGCACATATTGCGCGCTCGTCTTCAGCAGCTGCGCACCTATTGCTGCATCTCCAGACTTTTCCGCATGCTGTTCCCTATTTTATTCCGCCATTGTTCGTCATTTTGACTTTGGCGAACATTTCACGGTATCTCGGCTATGCGCTCGGCGGGAGTGGATGCAGCGACCGATGCGATTCCGCACGCGTCGTGTGACGTGGCGCTGACCGCGCGGGCGCCCGCCACGGACAGCAGCACGTGCATCGTGCAGAGGATAAAATTGCGATATTCTGAAGTCGATGTGCCGGGACACCTCACAGTGACAATGGCACTTCTCGATCATGGCGTACCGTCCGGCACCCGTTCGTGTCTGTGAAATCAGTTACGCAACACGGCGGAAGCTTCGCCACGGCAGACTATTTTCTCTCTCCGACGAAGTATGCGCATCCCAAAGGGATATCGCTTGCAGAGAAGGGCTTTGCAGAGCAAATTCTCCGTCTGCCGCGTATTCCCATCTCTGCTATATGCCGGGACGTGCAAAGTGCGTGCCCGAGGAGCCGGGATATGAGGCTCCGGTGCGTAAAAATGGATATGTCACATTTTGGCGGTTAATACTGGTTAGCCAAAGTGACGGATGAGATGCCGCTCTTTATGGCGTGGCGGCATGCATCTGGAGACCGTCAATAATTCACGGCTCATCAAGGGAAGTATCGCAAGCATTGATGCGCTGCGTTTGCCAAAACACGACTTCTGTTTACTAAACTTCGATCTTGACCGCATCGAATTTCGCCCTTTCAGTCCTGGGATTATTTGGAGCGGTACCGTGATATCGATATTGGCACTGGGATGCAGCTCATAATGGCGGATTGACGACGTGTGAGCGCTTTATATGGGCGTCCCTGCGTGATTTCGTGCGCGGACGAGTTGCGGCATAGCGCCCGCTTTGCGGTGCGTCCATACTGACCAATGCGGGCGTACGTGAGTTGATTGCGAAGAACGACATCAACTATGTTTCGTCGTGCCAAGTCTCAGCTCGCAGGAGTCACCCAAGCTGGACCTGCGGGCTACCACATGCAGGGACTGCGATGCGAATATGAAAGCAAGCTCCTCCCCATGAAGCAGAATACAGGCATGGGTTGGAAACGGCCTATCGAGATAAGGGGATACATTTCAGCATGCCCGTATCCGTATGGCAGTGAACAGACTCTGGCGAGGGAAAAGATATCAGCCAGCCTTTTGCGCATCTGCACGTACATACAGAGTATAGTTCGTTGCCGTGGTGCGAGCCGCATCAAAGATCTTGTGCGATTAACCAAAGAGTTCGGCATGGATGCAGTCGCCATGACCGATCACGGTGTTATGTGTACGGTGCAGTCGCCTTTCTATAAAGAGGCAAAGGTTTCAGATTCATCCGATCATCGGATGAGGGTTCATTCGCCCACGCCAGCAGAACGTGTGCAGGAATGGACACGATATACACGATTCTGCTTGCCGAAAAGAGTGTGTACGGATCTGAGTAGCTAATATCCCTCGCCAACATCGAGGGATATTATTATAAGCCCTGCACACAAGGAGCTGCTCCATCGTTTTCAGCGACGGGCCGGATACCGCCCTGTCCGCCTGTGTGGCGGGCGAGATAACCACATACCCTGCGTGGAGATATGTCCTCGCGATCAGCTTGTCCGCGAGTATCGACATTCGCGGCGATACTTTTTTCTTTAAGGTTCGAATCATGGACTCTTGAGGAAATGACCGTCAATCGTGCACTCCGGGGACTAAGAAAAATATGATATCGGCCAATTGCAACCACTGACGGCTCAGTGTCCATGCAGAAGACAGTGGAATTCTATGATATTCTTCTTTGGTGTGCAGACGGGCGCACCAACGATCCTGAGACGAAGGGCAAGCTTTTCAGGCCCTCCGACTGGCTGGCCCGAAACCGAGAAGATGTCCGACTTTCACCCACTATCCAGGTGCGAGAGAACACAAAAACGCAAAGCGTTGTCACAGGTTACACCCACCTTTTCAAAACTGTAGCCGCTGTTCTATCCGCTCCTGATGGATATACAACAGATGCATTCACCGTGCATCACCTCGTCGGAAGGTCTGCCTGCACGGTATCCTACGGCAGACGGCATCAACGTCTGGACTACGGAACTGGTGTCATTCATAAGATGGGATACGCCAGTTGGCTTCTGGTCAGGTGGGGAATTCAACGACTATGCAATGCGGGCATGGCGTCGCGTACGGGACCGGGACGTGGCTCTGCAGCAGGAAGTATTGTCGCCTCACTTTACTGGCAGCATTACAAACATTGATCCCTTACAGTATGCACTTTTTACGGTCAAACCAACGGCAGCCGATGTGCCAGATATTGATATCGACTCGACGATATCGAATCGTGGTCTCCGTTATTTCGTAGCGTCAGAACGCTATGAAGAGGACTGGCGTCGCTCAAATTGCTACCTTGAACAACAAAGGTAAGCGCACCTGCGAGCGTCGTCGTGTGCTGCTGAGAGATGCCGCCATGAAGTGTCAACCATTACTAAACTCGTCCCCGCCGAGCTGAATATCACGTTAGACCGGCAGTGATGAGAAAGTCTCGCCGACTTTCGCAAGCGGTATGAGTGAGTGATGAAGGAGGGCGCACCTGCGTCATTGATCTCGCACGTAAGATCGAGGGAGGTCGCTAACACCTCGATTCACGCTGCCGGCGTGCTGACAAAAGTCGCGCTGACGAGTTCGTCGTGTTCGACCTGCGTCAGCTGGGTCACAGAACATGGCCAAGGAGACGGAGTACCAGGCCTTCAAAATGGATTTGGACCGCGCATCACTACTCATCATCGACGATGAAGACATTAATAGTTTGCACGGTATTGGCTGGATGACAAGATCCCTCTCGTTGACAGGAAGACATCGCTAAATGCTGTGCGCTTTGGAGACAAGAAAAGGTCTTTCGTAGGGCGGAATCGCATGCGGAAGAAGCACAACCGTCGGCGATCTTCAGCCCGCGGTCATTTGACCCCATCTGACGGTTGCCCTCATCGTCCGGTACCCCTGGCATGCACCATCTATCGATGTACCCGTATGTGAGGCAGGTCGTTTATCTGCAAGTAATCCGCTTCTCGAGCCATTCTCGCAGGCTGGCGTCGTCTCTTCACCAGGGCGCAGGCCGCGCAGATCGTCCAGAAACCCGGCGGCTTTTACCCCTGGCGCGGATCTTCACGACGCCAGTGGGGAAGAAATTATGAGTTTTTGATGGCGCAGAAAGAGATTTCCAGGGATGCGAAAAAATGGAATAGAAACGGCACTGCCAATCATATCTCTTCGATCTCTGCATTATTTCGCTGATTATGGATTAACAAAATCCTACAGTGCCGCATGGTCTCGCGTGATGGCGGCTCATGTGCTACCATCCTGTGGGTTCATGGCAGTGGGCACAATGACATGGATAAAACGTGATAAAATTCCTGTCTATATTCAGCTATGCTGTCAGATGAAGAATGTACCGCTGCCGGGACACCAATGTGTAAGCACAACAGCGGATTCAGTAATATTGAAAGCGGTGCCATACGATTCGGCCTCGCGGCAGTGGCGCAGGAATGTTGGAGTAGGTTGCGCGATCGAAAGTATGGAACAGGTACGCCCGCAAATGGGAGTTTTGCTCGTTGGTAGACTTTTAAAAGTGTTGATGTGCGCATTTTGAATAAGCATAGAGGTTTGGATTAAAATGCGGTTTTGGCGCCCGGTACCGAACGAAATCAATTGCCTTCGCTGGACTCTGGGTGACGGGTGATGCCGCGCGAATCCAGCGATCGTATCACCGCGGACAGATGGGTTGCTTGGGCAGGATACGATGGAGTCCATTCATCAAGAAGAATGCTGTAGAAGTCCCTCAAGTACGCCGGGCAAAGAATGTCTGGATGGGGAAAGAGCGCGGACTTAAGCATCACTGACATCCGCTCGATGATCACCGTGATACCCTTTCCCGTCTCCCCTGCCAATTTCTGATATTTTAACGGGATGCGTAAAGATCGTCAACTTGTTCGCACGCATATTGACCAGCCACGAAACGCTACACGACAGCAAGGACACAATGCTTTTGCTGAGATGGAGTGATTACAGCGGTTATTATCGAGCTCACAGTATTTCCGCGCGTAAGTTCTACGCCTCACGTGTCCGATCTGAAACCACGTTCGCAGTGCAGGGCATGTCGACATGTCGGGAGAGGACCTGAAAGTGCTGGCGGATGAGATCACGATGCACGAATACAGCGCCATCGTTCTATCTGTTCCGCTGCCCGATGCACCTCGGCGTGTCCTATGGACGAGTGATGAAAGAATTGTTTACGAAGTATGCAGGCACGCATCCCGTTCTGGCGGCGTAAAGAAAGCGCGATGGAAGCTGGCGCCAGCTGGCGCCCCGTATTGGATCGACGGTCGCGCCGGAACCGAAGAACTCATTACATTGTATATACGCCGAGAGAGTGCGGTAGAGACACAGTATGGAAGAACGATTGCAGAAAATCAGCCATGCTGGGCAGTTTCCCGCCGCAGCAGAGGAGTATTGATACGAGATGGCTGCGTTACGGTGGACGGCGTGCTCCGTCACGATGCGTTGCAGCAAGTATGCGGATCCATCGTTCCATGAGATCGCTGTCGATGGTGGCCACCTGTTCAGAGTGAGGAGAAGCTTGCAGGCTCTTTCTCCATAAACCACGCGGCTGTCTCCTCGACGGGCAACACGATGATCGGGGACGCAGATCAGCACTGGATCTCTCTAAGCCGCATTTTCCGGTGGCCGTCCTCATCTCTGTCGGGCGACCTGGACGTGACACCGAGGGATCTCTGATTATTACAAACGATGGTGCTATGACAGGGCTCCTTCATCCGCGCTTTTGAGATCGACAAGGTATGCCATGCGGAGGTAACAGGAACTCGTCACCGAGGACAAGCCTCTCGAAAGCCTCGACAGATTCTTCCGATGATGGGGAAACAGCTCCGCAGCTCAGCATTCCCAGCCGGGAGGGAGGACGCACGCCTGTTGAGACGATTATCCGCGAGGGCTGAAATCGACAGGTGCGTGCGCATGTTTCGCCGCCGCCCGGATCGCCGTGTGCAAAGACCTCGACGCTGTCCGGCTCGGTTATGCTGGACGCTGGATGGCATGCGCTCTGCGTGAGCATTTTCGTCATCCGACGCTGGGACGAGATACATGACTGCATAGCGGGAGGGATACAGAGTGAGGAAGGTTCGCCGTGGTAGTGCGCAGTGATCAGCGGGATGATGGCGCGGCAGTGGCGGCGGAAAACTGCGCGGGAACGTAACGCTGCTCGAAAAGATGCTGCGCGTCGGCCGCAAGATGATGATCACGGGAAAAGGCCGCTGCAACGTGACAAGCGCAGATGATGTCCCGGAGATTATCAAAATGTGGTGGTGGAATGGACGATTCCCTCAACAGCCGCACCTCGTGCTTTGATCATCCGATGTTATCAACTTCTTTGAGAAAACTGCGCTGCTCTAAAAACGGAAATCGCGGCAGTAATCGCGTTTTCCCAGCGAGAGTGATCTGGCCGGTCGATGTCGCCGACGCGGATGTGCTGCATCATCTGCGCGAGTCGCGGGTGCAGGTTCGTGGGCCAAACAGCTGTTAGTGCGCAAACTCATCTTGAAGATGGTATCCTGTGCACGGCAGTCTCGTCTCCTCGGATGGCTCATGCGCGTTCGCGGCAGACGCCGTGACTCTTGCCACGCAGTGGCATCCTGGTCCTGCGACGGGATCCACAGGAGATGGTTATGCGCCCGCACGTGCAGCAGGCCACATCGGTTACACCAATCTTTCCGCACTTGTCCCAGTGAACACGAGGCATGGTGAAGGATGTGCGGCGGGCCTTCTCGCGCAATGTGCGTGCGTCACCCGCTATAACGGCAAAAGGAGCAGACATTTCTTTGGCGAAACAAGCTTTTCACTCATTTTGCGTCACGGGACCTGACGTTGTCCTCCAGCTGAGCCGCCGTGCGTCTTGAACTGCTTTACAGAGGGCGTACAGGAAACTGCTCGCTTCATCTGGAACCTGAAACCAGGCGTTGACTCACGAGAAATTACGGACCGACTGGATTGCGATTTCTGCAAAATATGAACGTGAAGCACCTTCACGTGGATGATGGATCTCCGCCAGCGTCTGACTGGACATCGCACCGAGTGCCGCAGCGCAGCTTTTCTCCCGACAGCATCGCTGGCCATACATCTTCGAAGCAGCGTGACTGTCTCGTTCGAACACTGCGGCAGGCACTTCCTGCTGACCATCGTGGGACGCTGTCCTCTTCCGAGGCGATCGTGACAGCAGGGGGCAGTCGGTAACACGTGAGATCGACCCGCGCGCACCATGGCATCGTCGCTGTGCATGGACTTTATTTTGCCGGAGAATTGGTTGATGTGGATTTCGCGCATACAGGTGATGATGAATCTCTGCATGCGTCTCGATGGGACACGCTGCTGAACTGCTGCAGTGTATTGATGGAAGGTGGTTGTACAATGGCTGACGCCGGCGCAGTCACCGCTGCCGCAGCATTAACACGGATGGCAGGGGACGATTGATTATTCTGGGGATCAGCCGATCTCGGGACCCGCAGCGTGATGTTTGCAGAGTACCGGCAGGCCGGCGCACTATCATTTTCTCCATGCGGCGGATCAATCTGCGCGGATCGGCGCGATGCGAGCACTCGGCGTCGGGCCGTTGGAGTCTCGCGAAAAGGGAACCTCATTGTTACGGGCAGGACGTGCATGGCCTCTCTGAGCCATTGACCGTGCTCGATGCAGTGCAACTCGGGACGACGCCAGCCTGGCGATGGGCCTCCTTCTTTCCCGCAGCCCTTTCTTCTGTGTTCAGCGCGCAGCGCGATGCTTGTTGACGCGCCGCCCGATGGGTCGCGTACGCCGCCCGCCTCTCAACGATGGGCGCACGAATTTATGGACGGAACGAGAACAATAACCTCCCGCTTACCATTGTTCCGGCAGAGAAGAAGATGCACGGCATCCACTATGACAGCCCCTGCTGCGAGTGCACAGGTAAAGTCCGCCATTCTGCTTGCGGGACTTTTATGCGGATGCACCGACCACTGTCACGGAGCCGTACATCTCACGCGACCATACCGAGCAGATGCTCACGGGGTTCGGTGTCCATCTTGAGCGCTGTGGAACGAGCGTTACCGTCTTTCCCGTGGAGGAGGACGGCTCCATGCGCCGAGCGAGATCACGGTGCCGGGGACATCAGTTCGGCGGCGTACTTCCTGTCGCTGGGACGATCATCGCAGGCGGCCGTCTGCGCCTGAATAACGTCAGATCAACCCCACACGTACGGGGATACTGGATGTGCTAGAGGGATATGGGGGCGCATATCTCCGTGCACAATGAGCGTGAGAGCGGCGGGGAACGCGTTGCTGATCTCCTTGTTGAGGCAGCGCCCCTGCGCGCGTTTCTTTTGGCGCAGAGATTATGCCGCGGCTGATCGATGAGATTCCTGTACTCGTCGTCGCGCACTGTTGCCGAGGGCGATACAATCATTACAGGGGCGGGTGAACTCCGCGTCAAGGAGACTCGACCGCCTCCATGCCATCGCGACGGAGCTGCGAGCTGGCTCGGCAGCGTCGAGCAGCGAGGACGGCATCGTGATTCACGGAAAATCCGAGATACGACGGGCGCAGGTCAAGAGCTATGACGATCATCGCATGGCAATGTCGCTCGCTGTGCCAGGTGTAGCAGGGGAGGAGTCTCGTTGAGAATCCCGAAAGCGTGAATATTTCCTATCCGACATTTTTCCGAGATCGATCGGCTGTGAATGAGGAGGATTTCGTATGAAACGTGTCATAGCAATTGATGGACCGGCAGGGCGCCGGGAAAAGTACCGTTGCCAAAAGGTAGGCAGAAAAGCTTGGCTATACCTACATTGACACGGGCGCGATGTATCGCGGTGTGGCATGGAAAACGCTGCAGCAGTCGAAGGAGCGTCTGATGCGGACATCCCTGCAGGCTGTCCATGACATTGATGTACGGCTCGCCTGCACAGAGAGCGGAACACGCGTCACCGTTGATGGGACGGATGTGACGCGCATGAGATCCGAACGCCTGAGGTCACACATATCGTCTCGCGCGTCGCTGCCCTCGGCGGTACGGGGAAAAATGGTCGAGCTCCAGCGTGCGATGGCAGCAGATGGTGCCGTCGTGATGGATGGGCGTGATATTGGGACGAACGTGCTCCCCATGCTGATGTAGTATTTCTCACGGCATCTGTGGAGGAGCGGGCACGCCGCCGTTATGATGAGATGAAGGAAAAGGGCTATGCAGTGGATTTTGACGAGCTGAAACAGGAGATCGCCGCACGTGACAAGCAGGACAGTGAGCGTGTCATCTCGCCCGCTGCGTCAGGCAGATGATGCCGTTTTGCTGACTCGACCACACTCTCCATCGACGAAGTTGCCGCGCGGATTATGGAACTCGCAGAATAGGCGGGCGCATATATGTTTTATGGATTTTTGGCATCTCTTTCGGCTGATTTTCTACATTATCTTTTCGCACGCGTGTCTATGGCCGCGAGAACATCCCAGCAGAGGGAGCCGTGATTCTCGCCGCCAACCATGCAAGCAATATTGACCCGCCGCTGATGGCAAGTCTCATCGATCGTCCCGTCAGCTACATGGCGAAAAGATCGAGCTCTTTGAGACCAATCTTCGGTGCGGCGATTCGCCGCCGCCATGCCTTTCCCGTGAAACGTGGCGCATCTGACCGTGGCGCGATCAAGGCGGCAGTTAATGTCCTAAAGGAAGGACGCATTCTTGGACTCTTCCCCGAGGGGACACGCAGCAAGACCGGAGAACTCCAAAAGGCGGAAGCAGGCGTCGCGCTCATCGCCGCCATGACGGGGGCTCTGATCGTGCCCGTTGCCATTCTCAATTCCATCGTATTTTTCCAACGGCGGACTGATTCCACAGTTGCGGATCGTATGGCGCACCGATCATGTTTCACGGCGACCGCAAGAGCAAGGAGGCTGGATTCCTTCTCCGAGGAGATCATGGCACATATTGCACGAATGAAGGATGAACTCGTAAAGAAATAATAGGAAGCACCGATAAAGAACTGCCAATGCATGACGTACCATCCGGCAGAATTTATCGGTGCTTCATTAACTCTGTCCATAGAAATTATGCAGAAAAATTTACAGACAGAAAGAATGATGATGTGTTCACTGGAGGGATATAGTTTGCAGGTAACTGTGTAAGGAGTGGAAGCAAGGAAATTCCGTCTATATAGAGCTGGACGAGGGTGCGTCTTCTGATCGATGCTGGCATCAGTGCGGCACGGATCACGAAAGCACTCAGAGCCAATGAAAATCGATCCGCAAACCATTGACGCCTACTCCCTTACCCATGAGCATATCGACCATGTATCGAGGTCTGAAGACTCTGTCGAAACAATACCACCTACCGATCCCTTGCGACCGGGGACGCTTGCTGGAATTGACGGAGGCGCAGCGTTTGCAGAGGATATGCACTTGTATCTCTGGGGATTTTTGCGTCGGTGATGTTACCATACACCCATTCCCCATTTCCCATGAGTGCGGCAGATCCCTGCGGATTCCGCGTAGAGGCTCATATTGCTGTACACTTGCTACCGATCTTGGCGTTGTGACAGATACCGTACAGGAGGCGATGGAGGGGGCTGATGTGCTCGTCTTCGAGGCCAAACCACGATACAGATTTGCTCCGTAAAGGAAAATACCCTTGGCCGCTCAAACGGCGAATTCTCTCCAACCGTGGACATCTTGCCAATGCCGAAGCGGGATGGGCACTGACGCATGAAGAAGATACCGCACAAGGTTTTTCTGGCGCACCCTTTCGGAGAAAACAATAGCCCCTGATCTTGCTTTCAATACGATCAAAGATATTCTCGCAACGCGCGGTATGACGATGGATGTCGAATCCTGTCTTCCGAGGGCGGAGCAGAGTTAAGCTATAAGAGGGCTGTTATGATGAATTTACATTTCAAGCGCCATCGGCGCAAAGGGCGTTGTTTGACCGCCGCCGCAGTGTTGGCATCCCTTGCAATCCTGGGTGGTTGTTCCATGGGCACAGCTGCCGACACCCGAACGACAGGGACAAAACCCGCACAGACCGTGGATGTTTCAATATCTCTGATGCGCGCAATACACCCCGTAGTGCGTGCGAGCTGTAGGTCCTGCTGTCGTTGGGATTACGAACAAGGCTGTGGCGCGACTGGTTCAATAATCCGGTGCAGACAGAGGGCGTCGGCTCCGGTGTTATCTTTTCGCAGCGACGGCTATATCGTCACGAACAATCACGTAATCAGTGGGGCAAAGGAAATCATCGTTTCTCTCGCAGATGGACGATCACTGAAGGAAAATTGATCGGTCAGGGATGAATTTACAGACCTTGCTGTGGTGAAGGTGGATGAGGACAATCTTCCGACAGCCGTATTCGGCGATTCGGACGGTGTTGTTGTCGGAGGCCAGCTATGCGATCGGCAATCCCATGGGGCTTGAGTTTCAGGGGCAGCGTTACGGCAGGTGTGATCAGTGCCTTAGAACCGAGACCCTTGACATCAGTGATAAACGCGTCGAAGCTCTTTCAGACGGATGCGGCAATCAGTCCGGGCAACTCCGGCGGGGCATTGGTCAATGCTGATGGAAGGTCATCGGAATCAACAGTGCGAAAGGTCGCACGAGCGGCGTAGAGGGAATGGGCTTTTCCATTCCGATCAATACCGTACAGACAATCGTAAATGAGCTGATTGAGAAGGTTATGTGGCACGCCCCTATCTCGGTGTATCCGTCTTCGATCCAGACACGGCAGCTCGCTACGGCTACCAGCTGAACATCGATAAAGGCGTCTATATCTTCCGTCTGACACTCGACGGTCCCTGCGGTAAAGCAGGCTTCCAACGCGGAGACATCATCGCCAGAGATTAACGGAGGAAGTCAACGCGTTGCGAGCCTGCGGAATAAGATTGCCTCATGAGGTCGGTGACAAGGTGCGGTAACCTATGAGACGAAACGATTGCACGAAGAACAAGGCAGAGGTCGTTCTGGAAGAGATGCCTGCAGGGAGGATCGTTGAAAAGTACGATTGTCTGCGCGGGGGAAGCTAAGGAGAAATATTTACGCGACGGTATTGCAGGTATGAAAACGTCTCCGCCCCTATGCCGATCTGCGTACGATCGAGATCATCGAAGAGACGCATGAAGGATCGACCTTCTCCCGCGGAAAGGATGAAGTTCTTCGCCGCGAGGCGAACGCTGTCTTCGCTAAATCCCACAGGGGCTTACCTGATCGTTTTGGATGTGGGCGGCGAGGAGATGTCTTCGAGAAATTTTCCGCACGGATTGATCGTCTGATGCTCATGGGAGAAAGCCATATTGCATTTCTAGTTGGTGGTCACTTTGGACTGTCTGATGAATTGCGCCCAACGAGCGAGATCTGCGTCTGTCCTTCTCTGAGTACCCTGCTCGCATCAACTGATACGGCTGTTCTTAATGGAACGAGATCTATCGCTCGTTCAAGATCAGCCGTCATGAACCATATCATCTATAACTTGAGAAGAGTGTTCCTTTCTCCTCATTGAACGGGGAGGAGCACTCTTTGTATTATAAATGCATATTGTATTCATGCTCACAACTGCTATACAAAACTTCATCCTCTATGCTATACTCATTTTCGTTCACTGGATAATCTCCAGGAAGGATAAGAGGGAGAATTATTATGTCGAGACATGAAACAGTACGTGGATGATATTTTGGATCTGGTATCGGAAGCGCGATCGATCAAAGCCATTTAAAAAGCACCGTCAGTGAGGTGCTGACCTCAGTTGTCCCTCTCTTGGAAAAGCATCCTAGGTATAAGGAGCACAAGATTCTGGAGCGCCTGATCGAGCCGGACCGCATCATCTCCTTCCGAGTCCCTTGGGTGATGACGAGGGGGAGATTCAGGTCAACCGCGGCTTCCGCGTCCAGATGTCCAACACCTTTGAGGCCCCTACAAGGAGGTCTCGCTTCCATCCAAGTGTTACACTGATATCCTGAAATTCCTTGCTTTCGAACAGGTCTTCAAGAGATACTCTGACCAGCCTTCCATCGGCGGCGGCAAGGGGCTCAGATTTTGACCCACACGGTCGCTCAGATAACGAAGTGATGAAGTTCGCCAGAGCTTCATGACGGAGCTCTATCGTCATATCGGTCCGAATGTGGATGTACCGGCGAGCGATATGGCGTCGGCGGGCGTGAGATCGGTTATCTTTTGGACAGTACAAGCGCATTCGTGACTCTTACGATGCGGGTGTTCTGACAGGCAAACGTACGGACTACTGGAAGTCTTGCGCGTACTGAAGCGACGGGCTATGGTCTTCTCTACTTCGTGCAGGATATGCTTGCGGCAAAGGAATCGACCTCGCAGGCAAAACAATCGTTGTCTCCGGCGCTGGAAAGTCGCTACATACGCCATTGAGAAGGCGCAGGAATTTGGTGCGAAGGTTGTGACGTGCTCCGATTCGAACGGCTATATCTATGATCCGGACGGCATTGATCTTGCCGCCTCAAAGGAGATCAGGAAGTGCGTCGTGCACGGATCAAGGAACATGCAGATACGCAGCACGCAGAGTATCACGAAGGATGCAGCGGCGTCTGGTCGGTGAAGTGCGATATTGCACTTCCGTGCGCGACACAGAGTGAAATCGATCTGGATTCTGCTAGCTGCTGGTCGCCAATGGAGTGCAAGCAGTCGGCGAAGGTACATATATGCCGTCTACGCTCGACGCCATTGCTTATTTCCAGAGCCATAAGTCACTCTTTGCCCCGGCAAGGCAGCCATGCGGGCGGTGTGGCCGTATCCCGCCCTGGAGATGTCGCAGAACTCTGAGCGCCGGCAGTGGACTTTTGAGAGGTGGATAAGCGCCTTCGCAAGATCATGAGCCACATCTACCGTGATGCAAAGAAAAATGCAGAGCTTTATGCTGACCCGACGATCGTTGCGGGCGCAAATATCACTGCATTCTCCAAGGTGGCAGACGTCATGCTTGCACATGGTTTGGTCTAAAAGAAATCGTTTAAACGAGGGCTGCTTCGACCTTTTTCTCATATACCGTGCATAAGCCCGACAATTGTGCTATAATGGGCGAGATTTTAGTGGTACCAGACAGGCGCT
>BNJU01005649.1_pt1 | contig 93590 bp, 103 predicted proteins | sample 8539281 | NCBI WGS metagenome assembly BNJU01 (sample SAMD00202456, study PRJDB9452) | human saliva metagenome | isolation source: human saliva | place: Japan
GTGAGATTTACAAACAAAAAAAGAATCAGGATTATCTCCTGATTCTTTTTTTGTATTCTTTATTCTGCCAAGGCACCCATTGGATCCCATGGTGCAAGGACGATTGGTTCTGCTTCATAAGCAGCTCGTTCTTCTGCTGTTAGTAATTCTTTACGAACAACGATTTGGTAAGTGTATTCGTCCATCCAAGCATCTGAGGCAACAAAGTAACCATCTGTACCGACTTTGTCTCCCCATGAGTTTTCAACTTTCCACTTGATTGATTTACCATTTTCATCCAAATCAACACCTGTCAAGACCATGGCGTGAGTCATCAAGCTTTCGCTGTAGTCCAAACGTCCTGCCTGTCCTGAGTGAGTTGAATGTCCATGCTTGATTCAAAGTCATAGACATCTGTCGCAAGGATTCCGGCTTTACGGTTGCTGAGCTGGCCAACATCTGAACCAAACCAAACAGTTTCCCCTGTCTGCATTTGGGCAATCGCCAATTCTTTCAAACGTTCCATCGGTACGTTGATGTAGCGAACTGCACGGCTTCCAACGACATTTCCCAACATCTCAACTGTGTAAGATTTACCGTAAGGTTTGTCAGCAGTTGGAGCATTGATCACAGAAACGTAGTCTTCTAGTGGAAGGTCAACGTATTTCTTGTAAAACTCTTGTGGAGTTATGCCTTTTTCGCTTTGGTAGTTGTTGTCCTTATCACGATAAGCAAAGTCAAATTGACGTGGCGGAAGTCCTAGTGACATGGCAAGGAAGTTAAAGATCTCCTGCAAGAGGTCTTCTTTCTTAGCTTGAACAGTCGCTTGGTCTGCGCCAGAAGCCAAGAGGTCACGCAAGATTTGAGCGTCTTGACGAAGCAATTTGTTAAGGATTGCATTGAGCTCACGACTATTGCTAGATGAAACAGATTCTGGATAAATAGACTTAGGAACGACACCGTATTTCTCAAAGAGAGCCACAACCATATCCCATTGACCACCATCTTGTTGTGGAGTTTGGAGTAGGAAGCTAACCTTGCGGCTCGTCAATTCTTGGTCAGCAGTTGCAATCACTTGCTCCAAGAACCAGTTAGATTTTTCATACTTGTCCCAGAAGAAGGTGTGAGCTTGTGACAATTCAAAGTTTTCAAGTTTGTATTGAGAGATGAGTTTGTGGCGGAAAGTGTTGAGGGCCGCAAACATCCAGCATCTACCAGAAGCTTTCTGGTTAGTAACCTTATCCTTTGTCAAATCAAGTGAGAAAACTGGTGTGTTGTCGACATGGCTTTGACGACGCTCTAGGGCTGCAAAAATACCGTTATGGCTAGCAGCATTTTCGATAGCTTGGTATTTTACATTTGCTTCATAGTTAGCAAATAATTTATCTGTAAATGATTCTTGAATCGCGTTCATAAAATCCTCCTTTTATTCTACAGTCTATTATAACTCTTTTCACAAAGGAAGCAACCAAAAACTGAAAAAGGCAAGGATATTTTCCTCACATTTTTCAAAGATTCCACAGTTTACCTAACACTTTCGAGCAAGCCTTCTAATTCCTCTTTGGTCAAGCGACGCCATTCTCCACGTTTCAAATCCTCATCCAAGGTCAAAGTTCCCATGGTCAGACGTTGCAAGTCCATCACTTCCTTGCCACAGTAGGCTACCATGCGTTTAACCTGATGGAATTTCCCTTCTGCAATGGTCACTCGAACTAGACTTTGGTTTTTTTCTCTATCAAGAGCCACAAGCTCCAACTTGGCAGGCTGACAAGTAAAGTCTTTGAGCGGAATCCCTTGTGCAAATGTCTCAATGTCTTCATCCGTCATGATTCCCTTGATCTGTGCCAGATAAGTCTTATCCACATGGCGTTTAGGAGAAAGAAGAGCATGAGCCAGTTGGCCATCATTGGTCAAGAGCAAGAGTCCATGCGTGTCGATATCCAAACGTCCCACTGGGAAAACTTCCTTTGATCGAGCTAAATCATCCACCAAATCCAACACAGTCTTATGTTTAGAATCTTCAGTTGCTGAAATAACACCCTGGGGCTTGTTCATCATATAGTAAACAAACTCCTCGTAGTCTAGCTTTTGCCCGTCAAAACAAATCTCGTCTGTATTTTCATTGATTTGCAGCTTGGCAGATTTTTCCTTTTTACCATTGACCATCACACGCCCAGCCTTTAGAAAGTTTTTAACCTCTGTCCGACTTCCTACGGCGCAGGCAACCAAATATTTATCTAATCTCATAGCACTATTATACCATGAACAAGCTTAATCTTAGTACAAAAATAAGCCGCCTGATTGGGCGACTTTATTTTATAGGGAGATTATTATGAAAAATTTTTAGGAGTTAAAGTTAAGTTCTTCTTAACTTATGCTTACAGTATAAACTAGATTCCTAAAAGTTTTCTTAAAATTTTTCTCATCAAACTTAAATTTCTTTAAATCTTCACTGTTAAAATCAAACGTTCTATCAATACAGAAAAAGATTAGTTAAAAGTTAAAACCATAAAGAGGAGCAACAACACAAATAGTGATAAGCTAGCGAGCAAGGTTAAGACTTTAACAAGCGTATTGCTTTGCCAATAGCTGGGCTTTCCGATATTACTAGTCGCATCCATAGAAAAATTTGAGTTTGCCTTGGTTGAATGGTCACAAGGATGATTAAGGCAATAGCTAAAATAATGGTTAAAAATATCAATAATTCAGTCATTTAACTACCTCAAAAGTCCTATTAAAGTAAACAGCAAACCAATCAAAATGATGAATCCTATCAAGAAAGAAAATGTCTTACTAATTTTTTCACCACGTGTAGATTTTTCTTTTTTGATGGGTTGTTGTTTCATCTCTTCCATGCGACCTTCAACATCTTGATAAAATAGATCTTTTTTAGTCATGGCTTTCTCCTAAAATGGTTTCCATCCGCTCCTGATACATAATTGGATCTACATAATTGGCATGGTACCCTTGATCTCCAAGAGCTCGACCCATCTCTTTGACATGAGAAAGGGCTAACTCAATGGTATGAATCATGTCATCAACTGCTTCCTTAGCGAAAATATGATTTGGAGCTGTATAGCGGCGATTATGGGCTGTTTCCTCAAAAGCTAGGACCAGTTGGTTGTGTTCAAAAGCCTGTCGAACAGCCTGAAGCAGTTCATTCCCATAGTTGATATCCAGGTAGATATCTGATAACTGATAAAGCTCCTGAATCTTTTGGGGACTGGCATTCTGATAGAGCACAACATTTGGATAGCGGAGCATATCCAACAACTTAGATGACATCTCTGTCACTGCTGCGATTCGGAAAGTAACCCTTGGTAAACTCTCCACCAGTTTTTCGATTTGCTCTAGTTGATCCGAATTGGTCACTATCAAGGCATCAGGACGAACAAAATTATCACGCTTAAAGTGATAATGATAGCCTAGGTGATTAAACTTATGATGGAATTTTTCATCCGTCAATTGCAGAGCGCGTTCATAAGTCGCATAATCTGGAATGATAATGGTCTTAGCTCGAAGTTGATCATTCTCCAAGATCAGTTGCATATTTCCTGGAATATGATCCTGCAATGATTCTTGCCAAACCAGGATATCCTGACCTGATTTGTCTGGAAAATGGAAGGAAGTCAAAAACGATGTAGATAAGCTATTAAAGAGAATGTGGTCAAGATTCACTTCCAAACCTTGTAAGAAGTCTATAATAAAGGCCACTCGACCAGAAAAATGGCGCAATCCTTGACCTTCCAAGGTCAACAGAATATCACCTGTGATATGGTTTTCCAAAATAACTTCCTTTTGATCTACGTCCCGATAAGAAGTCATGATAGCTTGACCAGATCCATCAAAGGTGGTCTTAGCAAAGCAAGCTCCAAAACGGTTGTAGTGATCCACTTGAAAGATCCGACCTGCTGGTGTTTTCCATTCGACTTTTTTTACCAAACGAGCCTGTAAGCTATCTGCAAAATGAATCACAGCCCGTTCTTGATTAAGGTCATTGATGGTTCCAAATTGATTATTACCAGCAATTTCCCAAAAGTCTGGGACAGAAACTTGGTTAAAGTACAAGGGTTTACCACTGTCATACCCCAAATAATAGGTGAAGGGTGAGACAACTCCATCTGGTAAAAATCCATCTGGTTCAATAACCACAGCTAAATCAGACAGTCCAGCTTCAGTCAGACTATAGTGCAAATCTTGGCTTTCTTGATTGTATACATCAAATAACTGAATCATCCACTACCTCCTTGATTGTATTTTCCCATTTGTCCAGAATCTCTTGAGTCAAGAATTTCTCAGCTATCTGGTAGGACTTTTTCTCTCATGCCCTCCAAACGATTTTTCCAAATACAGTTGGCAAATCTTTTTCTGCATAAGCTTTCTTGATTTCATCTTCGACATGGTCAGATGAGCTTGGAATCAAATATCCATTTTCGCCATCTTCGATGAAGGTTTGATTTCCATAAGGAACATCAAAAACCAATCAATGGCAGGCCCGAACCAATTGCTTCCATGAGTGTCAACCCAAAGCCTTCACTTGTAGAAGCAGTTAGATAAACTTCATATTGAGAGTAAATATGAGACAAATCCGCATGGCCCTTAAGATGGATATAATCCTCCGCTTGATTTGTCGTAATGATTTGTCGCAATAAGGATTCTTCGCCACCACTACCGTAGATATCAAAGGTTAATTCTGGCAATTCCTTATGAGCTTCAATCACAGCCTTGACAAGCCAATCAATGTGTTTTTCCTTAGCTAGACGCGAGGCTGTAATAAGAGAAAATGGCTTACGACTCTCTTGTGGTTTTGTTAATTCATCAATGCTTCCAACTGGAATGGTCACAATCTTAGGAGCATGTGTCGTATAGTGAGCAAACTGTTGCTCTAAGACTTCCTTTTGACGATTCGTTGAAACGATGAAGAGATCGACCTTATCTGCATTTGTAAATTGGTAGTCATAATAGTTGTTCCACAAGATATAGTCAGCATTGGTCGCATTTTCACTATAATGCTCCGCATGAACGACCACCGCTAGATGCGCCGCCTGCGCTTCTTCAAAGACCACCTGACCAATCCCTGTCTCACGATCCAAAATCACTAGATCTGATTTACTTAACCCAAGTGTCTGCATGAAATAACGAATTAAGGCAGGCTTCCCGTATAAGATTCGATCCTTGAAACGGTAGACTTCCTCAGTCCCTTGATTCATGAACATCTCATACGCTGGGGTCCCATCTTCATTGTAGAAGGTTCTTTGATAGAGTGTCGCTACATTGTCTTTAGGAGCAAAATACTCTGTACAGTAGCGTGTGTAAGAGAAGTAATCTTTGCGAACTAAATTACCAGCATATACATACTCTACATGTTGGACGAAATCTTTTTCCTCATCTACCAAATAACAAGTGATAAACTTGTCTTCATCTGAGAAGAAGATTCGTTCAATTTTCCCATTTCTTTCACGACGGCTTTCTACGCCTTCAAAATAAGCCAACACATCATCTACCGTCACACTGGTCGGCGCAATCTTGATATCTGTAAAATAATTATACAGCCAAATAACTTCTTCATCCTTAAAACCAATGTTAGCTGTCAAATGTTGGATATTATCTGCTAAAATCATATCTGTAAAGATAAACTTCGACGGTAAATCCAGGCTGCGAAAAATACCAGCACGATAAGCTTGGGAATATTCAATACCACTGCTGGCCCAGCCAATTCCTAAATTTATATTGTAAATTGTCATATATTCTCCTTCTTATGGAAAATGGGTTACGATTTCGCCCTTAGGTCCCATCTGTACCAATCCCATCAAGACATTCCGTACCATATCTGAACGAATCTGCTCTTTCATGGTTTCAAATCCCATATAGGCTTCTCGGTAGTATTCTACGATAGGATTCGTTTGACTGGCTGTTTGTCCCCCAATTGCCATCATCAATTGTTGCAGATAGTCCACCTGTTCGACCCAGTTATCATCAATGGCTTTAAGCATGGAAATCCTCAAAAATTGATCGTATAAATCATGAGGCTCTAACAAGGTCTTCTTATCATTTAACTCATTGTTAATGATCTGAATTAAGAAATTTCTCAACGCTTGTTCATCTTCAATGACTAGATCAAGAGGTAATTCTCGGATATTAAAACTGATATTCGTGATAATATAGTGAAATAATTCTTCTCTGGTTTTTAGATTGTCAGATAAAAATAGTTTCAATATACTCATCAATCATCTCAGATAATACATCTCGAAGATCCCTATCTCCATTTATTAAACGATTTCTTTCCTTATAGATGAGATCGCGCTGGATATTCATACTTTCAGCGTATTCAAGTGTTCTCTGTCTGTTTGTACGACTAGCACTATCACTTGCATTTTGAGCTTTATCAACCAATCGGTGGTATTTTATTCCCTCAAGGACTTGTGGTTGAGTAATATCAGCAACACTGTACTCTTGGTACATTCTATGAACCCAAGATGGACCGAACTTCTTGATGACATCATCTTCTAGTGATACAAAAAACTTCGATAGTCCTGGATCGCCTTGTCTACCTGAGCGTCCTCTGATTTGCAGATCAATTCGCTGACTTTCCATTCGTTCTGTACCGATAACTACTAGGCCACCTAGTTCAGCAACTCCAGGTCCCAATTTAATATCTGTTCCTCGACCTGCCATGGAGGTCGCAACCGTCACAGCTCCCATCTGACCGGATTCTGAGACAATTTGAGCCTCACGTGCAGCATTATTAGCATTCAAGACGTTATGGGCGATTCCTTCCCGCAACAGTAAGGACGAATAGAGATGCGACATCTCAACAGATCCGACAAAAACTAGCAGTGGGTTCCCTTTGAGATGATATTCCTTGATACATTCAAGTGAGGCATAAACCTTTTCTGGTAGTGTTACATAAAGATTGTCTGGATAGTCTTTTCTGAGTAAGGGACGGTTGGTCGGAATTCGGATAACAGACATATTATAGGTTTCCAAAAATTCCTTCTCTGCAACTTTCCCAGTCCCAGTCATTCCTGATATCTTATTAAACATTTTGAAAAGACTTTGATAGGTGATAGAAGCCATTGCCCGTGTTTCAGGAGAGAGCTTTACATGCTCTTTGGCTTCGATAGCCTGATGGAGACCACCTTGTAGCTTAGTCATTTCCATCAAACGACCAGTTCCTTTATCCAGAAGGACCATCTCATCATCCCGGATGATATACTCCTTATCTCTCGTAAACAACTTATGCGCTCTCAGAGAATAGACTAGATGTCGTACGTAAGTAGCGTATTCTTCTTTATACAAGTTATCAATCCCTAGGAATCTTTCGGCAGTTTTAGCCCCCTTTGTAGTCAACCATATCTCTTCTTTTTCTTCTTTAAAGATATAGTCTTCATTTTCAACCAAAGTTGTCACTAAAGTATCAATGATACCATAGTAGTTGGACTGAACACGAGGAGACCCCGCAATGATGAGCGGTGTTTGTGCACTATCCAGTAAAATATCGTCAATTTCATCAATAATCACATAGTTAAATGGGCGTAAAAACTTATCTTTACTACTAGAAGCTAGATTATCAGTTAGATAATCAAAACCTAATGCACTATTGGTAGTATAAATAACATCAGATGCGTAAATAAGTTTTTTTTCTTCTGATTTATACTCATTTAGAGGATTACCTGTAAATGGAATTCCTACTGTCAAGCCAAGAAAAACGATAAACTTGACCCATTTCTTCCGCATCACGCTTTTGCAAGATATTCATTGGTCGTAATAACCATTGTTCCCTTTCCTGTAAGGGAATTAAGATAAACAGGTAGGGTGGCTGTTAGAGTCTTTCCTTCACCAGTATTCATCTCGGCAACATTCCCCTGATGAATAACAATGCCTCCCATAACCTGAACATCATAGGAAACATCCCTAGGATCCGCTTATCAGCTTCACGTACAACTGCAAAAAGCTTCAACAAGTAAGTCGTCTAGGGTTTCCCCTTTTGCTAAACGCTTACGAAACTCTACCGTTTTTTTGCTGCCAAGGCTTCATCGCTAAGAGCTGCCATTTTGTCTTTGAGACCATTGATCTTTTTTTAAAGTAGCTCTTACTTTCCTGAGTTTTCTATTTTGATACAAATTATTAAACACGATCATACTCCTTAATTGAGAAAGAATAAAAATCGAGTGATTCAAATCCAGCAGTAACGAGAGAAACTTTATAGGTATAAGCATCCTCAGGATAAACGAAAAGAAAAAGATAGGGTTTCCTCAACTTTTTTTCTTCTAGCACTTCTTCGTAACGGTCCAAAAAAAACTAGCTTGATGTAAATGCTATTTTCAGGATAGCAAGTCATATTCATAGTGAATTGATAGCGATGATTTCCTTTTAAGAGAGGTAAACTGGGTTGGCTCCTGCTACCTTGATAATTCGAGCTTGAAAACCATGATTTGAGAACTTCACCTGGCGCTAGTAGTGGATTTGAAAGACTGATATGCCCATCTTTCCAAAACTGAAGGCGAGTTCCATACATATATGTTGCTCCCATATCTCCCCAAAGTATATCTTCTCTTTGATTTATAATCATGTCTCACCTCTTCCAAATTCTGCTTGTAATATCATGTTATAAAAATGGATAAACCAGGTAACGTTGGTTCCTGTATCATCATTATGTCGACCTACGGTTCCTTTTGATAAAATCTTTGCTTCGGTTTGACAGAGTGTAGTAACTAGCTGTTCATAAGCATGACTGTCCATATCTTCATCCTTCATGTAAGAAAAACCAAAAGTTGTTTGAGAAAAATCTGCTTGTTTGAAGGCAGACCAAAAACGGTTATCTAACTCATCCATATGGGCTGGACTATTTCCTCCAGCTTGATGATGAAGCACGTCAAATCCCGTGGGAAAGACACCTGGTGCTTCCAATCTGCCCCGTCTTGCAATTGTTCCTAAATTTGCTAAGGGTTTACCTACAACGATTCCTTTAGGCTCAAAGAATGAACCATAGTAAAGAGCGGGAAAGGTTCCCATTGATAAACCTGATAAAATCAAATCTTTTTTATCAAAGCCCAAATATTCCTGATAGTGTCGAATGGTTTGCTTAATCTTTTCTTCTAATTCCTCACTACCTAGGTAAAAAGCTCCTCCCTCTAATCGAGGATCAGAGAACAAGATGAAAGGGCACTTGAAATTTTGCATCATTCTGTATCCTTCAAATCCCTCAGCGGGTCGAAATCCTGAAAAGTAGACAGCCAATGGTGGTTTAAAATCTCCAGGATGGAAGAAATAGTTAATCTCATCACGCTTGTTATCATGTAAGATATTACCACCGAGAACAAATTTTCCCAAAGTACTTCCGACTCCAACGTTGGTGTAGACTTCCTAATTTTAGGGTTCCCAAACCACGAGCCTCGATAGACATACATAGGTAGGAATTGTAATCCTGATCCATAATGAGGGCCGTTTTCAGGTCTTCTTCTGTAAAGATTAGGTCTTCAACTACTTCCGAAACTGAGCCTTCAGGCATTTTTCGAATACGAAACTGAAATTCTACACCTTCACTTTTTTCATACTCTAGCCACAACTCAATTGGAAGTTTTGTTGAAGAGACAAAGTTGTATTTCCAATTAGCTACTGGAGAAAATTCTGAACCAAAATCCCCCTCCAAGAATAGATACTCAAACCCTTGATAAGAAATAGCCCCTTTAAAACTGGGATGAACCTCTATTGTAGCTGGTTTCATCTTATCTCCGTACCCACCACCAAATAAGGAAGTGGATAAATCTTTTAACAATTTCTGTGGATCTGAAAAGTCAACTGCTTGGGCACAGCGTTTTTTGATTAAATCCAAAATAAGGGGGTTGTTTGTTTGAAACTCTTGATTATAAAAAATTGTATAGGGCTCGATTATTTTAATGATTGGTAGTAGGTCAGCTAAGTAACGGCCATCTTCGATGAGGATAGCATTGAACTTGCGAATCTCATCCATTTTTACCGTTTCTTTAAGAGCCTTGGGAGAATTAGGATAAAAATAATACCATTCCATTCTTTTAGGGATCTCATAACGATGCTTCCAATTTTCTGTCCCTATCTGTAGGATTTTAAGATCCTTTGACATTTGCACTCTCCTCTATCCATTGATCTAGTTTTTCTACAAACTTTTGACCTGTATGTTCCTTGATTTTATCAATTGAGTAGATTAGAGACTGATTCCATTCTTTTAGGGTATCTAGATAGTAATGGGCTGCTTTCTTAAATTCTGTGATAGTAGACAGAAGGTAGCCATTTTTCAAATGGTCAACATAAGCAGTCTCTACTTGATTCACCTGAGGAATTCCTGCACTAATACCCGCTATTTGAGTATATAGGTGGGGTTGAGGATTTAAATCAACAATCAATCGAACATATTCTAAGGTCTTCATCATTTCCAATTCATCATTGATATTTAATAGACTATAGCGGAGTTGCTGTTGGGCATTTTCCTTCAAAGGATTTTCAGCCCCTTCATAGTCGACTTCTTTCTCAAAAATCTCTGCCGAGAATTTTTCATCTATGATTTCTTGGATTGCCTCTGCTACTCTCTGCATCTGGTCGTTATTGGCAGCAAAAGCACCAAAAATTACCTCAGTGTCTTTGGTCTCTGCAAGGAAGGATAAGATTTGGAAAAGACCTTCTTTGTCCAATTCTTCTTCAAAATTAAGTTGATAATAAATAATGGATTCCTTCTTTGTCTGACTTTCCCCCAATCTTAAACGAGTATCAAAGGGCGATAAATGTTTGAAAAGATGTAGTTTATCTGGATACAAATTCTGTAGAAGTTCAAGGCTATCCTCCCTATCAACTAAAACCAAATCAACTTTAGATATAGGTTCAAGTAGATCTTTCATAGTCTCCTTTGGATTACGACCGATGAAAAGACTCAAGATTTTCGGGTTTACTTCAGGCAAACAGTCTAAAACAAAATCATTATGACGAGAGTCAGATGGGACAATAAACCAATCACTACCTTCTTTGATCTTCTCGATTCGTTTTTCAAAAAATTCAGCCACCAACTGCCCCATATCACTATAATAGAGAGAGTTGAAACGATAGCCAAAAATAGGATTAATCTCTACCCTACCATCCTCTTGTAAATACTCTCTGAACTGCCAAATTCCCTCAGTATTTAGATAGTCTTGGTAAGATGGATGATTGTCCTGATAATAAATAACACTTGAAACCAAGCCACGGTCATCCATAATATAGTGTTTGGTCATGTGACCTTGAGCATCAAAATACTGAATATCACTAATAAAACCTTCCACACCATGCTCAATTTGGGCATAGCGTTTCCCATCTTTGTGGATAACAATAGCGAAAGGACTGTACATAAATTCACAGTCCTTATCCCACTCAATATCTCTGATATTCAGTACTTGTGGAGAAATATCCGTAATATCTTGCATTTCATCAAAAAAATAGAATATACTTCAGCCTCTAATACACTATGACGATGTAAGAAATAGCGAAGATGTGGTTGATAGGCTAAAACCTAAAAGGCTTGACGGCAGTTCTTGTCTATCTAACAGACGAATCTGATTGAAGGTATCGTCAAACTCCAACTTAAAAGAAGACCGATACCAAGGGATGATATCTGCATGCCACTGACGATGACTACCATACCAAGCTGGAATAAAATAATACATAACTCTCTCCTAAATCAGTGGTTTATAAGTTTCGTTCAATTTCAGTGCTTTGATTTCATCTTTAATGTTAAAGATCATACCACTTAGAATCATAAACAAACCTGGAATCATACTCACTCTCAACAATTGTTCATCGACTAAAACAAACAACATTGGTAGACCAGCAAATAACACATTAAAGATACCACCTACAATAGCAAACCTAAAGACTAGATTATTGATAAAATTACTGGTGGCCTCACCTGGATAAACGCCATAAATGTATTCGCCTGAGTTTTTCATCCGTTCTGCCACTCGTTCCCCACTAATATTGACAAAAGCAAAGGCAATACTAAATATAAACAAGGTCGCTATATAGGTATAAATCCACAAGGGTTTCCCCGTTGCATATTGGGAACTTATGTGTTGATAAACTGAGTTACCTGGATCAACTAATTGTAGCAAAAGAAATAGGTAAGTTGGTAAGCTAATTAAACTCATCACATACATGAAGGGCATCCCACCTGCAGGATTCAGCATTATTTCAAAATAAGAATAACGCTTAAAGCGAGATTGAAGACCAATTTTATTCACCGGAATCCGATAACGAGCACGATAAAAAATTGCGATAAGATAGGCAAAAACAATTCCCATGATCCCTAGTAGTGTAATAATCCACATAGAAATCCCGAGTTTTTGTATTGATTCCATGATATCTTGAGGAAGATAGAGAACCATACTAGTCATTAAGATCGCAAGATAGCCACCAATCCCCATAGTAGAGTTAATATCTGACAGCCAGATCAAAAAGAAAGTCCCTGCGATTAGTAAAAGTGTGTTGAGTATGAGCACCAAGAATGAATTATAGTTGTCCTTAATCGGTAGATTTACCGCTAAGGCTAGCGATTGAATCAAGGCAATTATCAAGGTGAGAGACATCTTTCTTCTATCCTGAATCTCCGCCGAACCAGAGGCAAGATTCAAACGCTTAGATAAGGAGAACATTTGCCATAAAATCATCGACGACATCCAGGGGGATAGACCGACTGACAAGATTGACAAGCTCCGTAAATTCCCACCTGTAATTGCGGTTGAAAAAGCTAAATAAGCCGTCGAACCCCCAAGAAAATCTCTGCTATTCAAATCGATAAAAGGAAGAGTTAATCGACTCCCCAGAACATAAATAAAAATTAAGAAAAGAGTTACAAACCCTTTTTTTATAACTATGGATGAAAAATGATTTTTCATAACAATTCCTTCCATTCTATACATAAACATCAGAAAAATCAAAAAAATATGTTTCTTTAGTTTACTTTATAAATACATAAAAACCATGATACAAAACGACTCGTTGGGGAACTTTTTTGTATAAAATGTTATAGTCATTTAGTTTTAAAAAAGCACTCTAAACATTCAAAGATATTTGGGACTTCCCTTAATAAATCTGTCACTTTCTTTTTCAAGACAGCCCAAGCTTGCTCAATGGGATTCAAATCTGGTGAATAAGGTGGTAGAGGTAAGAAAAAGTGTTTATCTTTGACGCAAAGTTCATCCAAAATCTTCTTGGGATGAAAACTAGCATTGTCCATGACAATGACATGAGGTGTCTTTAAAGCAGGCAGGAGTTGCGTTTTGAACCACTTCACAAAGAAGTCGCTCGTCATGCTTTCCTTGTAGATCATAGGAGCTATAAACTCTCCATCTACTTGTCCTGCAACAATTGAAGTCCGCTCAAAACGCCGTCCATTAATCTTTTCATAGACTTTCTCTCCTCTAGGAGCCCGTGCATGAGAACGATAGAGGTAGCGGTCGATTCCTGTTTCGTCAATATATACGACTGGTAAATCTTTTAGATTATCCAAAATATCAAGAAATTCAGCGACTTTCTCTGGATCTTGTTCCTTAAAGCTAGTCGTCTTTTTTTAAAGTGACATTGATCTGCTTTAAAGCTGCCCATACTGAAGGAACAGCACAATCAAAATGTGCCGCAATTTCCCGTAAAAAAGCATCTGGATGAGCCTCTACAAAGGCCTTCAACTCCTCCAAAGGAATCTTTCGGCTTTTTGGCGACTCTCTTTTTCCGCTCTAAGTGCCCTTGTTCACGTAATTTCTTTTTCCCATGTGAAGAGAGTTCTGACGCCAACGTCAAAAACTTTGGATGCCTCGACATGGCTGTGTCCCTCTTTGATGTAATTTAATGCTCGTTGTTTAAAATCTGTACTATATGCCATAGCTTTATTATAACATGTATTTTATAAACTAATTAACTATATTTCCCTACATAATTTCAATGTCATTATTATAACAAAAAAAGCAGAAAAAAATCTGCTTATAAGATAATAAAGGTAAATATCGTTGGTTTTTTTATCAAAGAATTTCTTATTGTTTTAAGATGACTTTTAGAGTCTGAATGATTGTTTCCACACTTTTATTTGAAATCAATCAGATAATTTGAGATCCACTACTTCAATCAGTCAAGATAAACAAACAAACATTTTTTTCACCCTTGTTAATAGCACTGAATCAATCTCATAACCCTCATTTTCTAATCACAATTGATAGGAGGATGAACTGGGCAATACAGAACTACATTCTTTGGATAAATTCTTTGTTTAACTTCAGGAAAGTTTACAATTCTCTAATTAATAATATGATCTAGTTTTAAAGACTCTATTTTTATGTTCCAATTTTTTTGTCTTTCTTCCAAATATCCATGATTTGACAATTCTGTCAACATACGCCTCAAAAACATAGTCATACATTTTATAAGTTTTCCCCATATCAATCCCATCTAAATGTCTAGTCTTCTCAATCCGTTCTTCTAGTGCTTCAATATAATCCAGATGAGACAAATTAAAATTACTTGATAGACCTGAATAATTGATACGATAGGAATAGATAACATGATTACAAATAGATATTGTAGAAGCCTTCATGTATAATTTCCAAGTTGTAAACTGATCTTCTGCATATTTTCCAGAAGGAAAACGAATCCCCTCAAATAAACTACGCTTGTACAGTTTTCCCCAAGCAGTTGAATACATAATAAATCGGAAGTCCGTAAGTTCGTCCATTTGATTCATAGCAAAGCTTTTATCCACAAAAGTAACAGGTAAACTCGGTAAATCTTCTTTTGAATATAAGAGAAAAGTTGGTTCATCAAATCTACAATAAGCTCCCACAACTAGATCTGAGTCTCCTAATAGTGCTGTTGCATATAATTTTTCTATAGCATTATCCATTAAAAAATCATCCGAGTCCACAAAAGTAATATACTCCCCTTCTGAACGATCTAAGCCATAATTTCTCGCATCTGAAAGACCTCCATTCTCCTTTTCAAAATAGCGACATCGGTTATCATATCCCACAAATTCTTGACAAATTATTCCTGAAGAATCGGTCGAACCATCATTTATCAACAATACTTCTATCTCTCGATAAGACTGTTTTAAAATGCTTTCAATACACTGTCGTAAATACTGTTCTACATTATATACTGGAACGATCACACTAATCAATGGTCTCATAAATAATTTTTCCTAACTTTCTAACCTAATTTTAAATACTCAGAAAAAAGTTTAAAAACTCATACAATTATTACAATTTAAACGAGTTTCGAATAATTTCTTTGTATTTCATTGTCTAACAGGATTAGATATAATAAAATATTATACACTTAACCCTTATAATTTTTTTACTACTAATTATATCATTTTTTTATCAATTAACTAATAATAAAAATGGCTCTCTACTATTTGTAGGGAGTAAATCCCTATAGATATATATAGTGAAATGAAATAAAACTGGATAAATCACTGAAAAAGTAAAAACCAATTTCTAGCAATATTTTTAGAAATTGCAATGTACTATTTTTATATTCAATCTACTATGTATGGAGACTAGTTTGTTGTAGAAAAAAATTCAAAAAGAAATCCTGAAAATTTAAACTTTTCAGGATTTTTTTCTTATCTAACATTTATAGAACTACTCTATATAACATAGATATCTTAGATCTCATCTTCATTTTCATCTTTACTACGTTTTACAAACAAACCTAAACCAGTAATAGCTGTCAAAGCACCTAAAAGTAGAGATGAATTAGAATCTTCTGAACCAGTATTTGGTAATTGTTTTCTTGAATCACCTGTTGATTTTTACTATTCCAGATGCTGAGGTGCTTGCTGAGGCCGAGGCTGAAGTCAATACACTTTCGATGTTCAAACTTTCAATAGAATGAATCTCTGAAAGACCTTTACTTGTAACAATCGTTTCAGATGCAGACTCTGAAGCCGAGGTGCTTGCTGAGGCTGATCTTGATTCAGAAGCTGACGTGCTTGATGAAGCCGAGGCTGAAGTCAATACACTTTCGATGTTCAAACTTTCAATAGAATGAATCTCTGAAAGACCTTTACTTGTAACAATCGTTTCAGATGCAGACTCTAAAGCTGATGTGCTTGCTGAGGCTGACGTGCTTGCTGAAACTGATGTGCTTGCTGAGGCCGTTGTGCTTGCTAAGGCCGTTGTACTTGCTGAGGCCGTTGTGCTTGCTGAGGCTGACGTGCTTGCTGAGGCCGTTGTACTTGCTGAGGCTGACGTGCTTGATGAAACTGATGTGCTTGCTGAGGCCGAGGCTGAAGTCAATACACTTTCGATGTTCAAACTTTCAATAGAATGAATCTCTGAAAGACCTTTACTTGTAACAATCGTTTCAGATGCAGACTCTAAAGCTGATGTGCTTGCTGAGGCTGACGTGCTTGCTGAAACTGATGTGCTTGCTGAGGCCGTTGTGCTTGCTAAGGCCGTTGTACTTGCTGAGGCCGTTGTGCTTGCTGAGGCTGACGTGCTTGCTGAGGCCGTTGTACTTGCTGAGGCTGACGTGCTTGATGAAACTGATGTGCTTGCTGAGGCCGAGGCTGAAGTCAATACACTTTCGATGTTCAAACTTTCAATAGAATGAATCTCTGAAAGACCTTTACTTGTAACAATCGTTTCAGATGCAGACTCTGAAGCCGAGGTGCTTGCTGAGGCTGACGTGCTTGATGAAGCCGAGGCTGAAGTCAATACACTTTCGATGTTCAAACTTTCAATAGAATGAATCTCTGAAAGACCTTTACTTGTAACAATCGTTTCAGATGCAGACTCTGAAGCTGATGTGCTTGCTGATGCTGATGTGCTTGCTGAAGCTGATGTGCTTGCTGAAGCTGACGTGCTTGCTGAAGCTGATGTGCTTGCTGAAGCCGATGTGCTTGCTGATGCTGATGTGCTTGCTGATGCTGATGTTGATTCAGAAGCTGATGTGCTTGCTGAAGCTGATGTTGATTCAGAAGCTGATGTGCTTGCTGATGCTGATGTGCTTGCTGAAGCCGATGTGCTTGCTGATGCTGATGTGCTTGCTGATGCTGATGTACTTGCTGATGCTGATGTACTTGCTGATGCTGATGTACTTGCTGAAGCTGATGTGCTTGCTGAAGCTGATGTGCTTGCTGAAGCTGATGTACTTGCTGATGCTGATGTACTTGCTGAAGCTGACGTGCTTGCTGAAGCTGACGTGCTTGCTGAAGCTGATGTGCTTGCTGATGCTGATGTGCTTGCTGAAGCTGATGTTGATTCAGAAGCTGATGTGCTTGCTGAAGCTGATGTTGATTCAGAAGCTGACGTGCTTGCTGAAGCTGATGTGCTTGCTGATGCTGATGTTGATTCAGAAGCTGACGTGCTTGCTGAAGCTGATGTGCTTGCTGAAGCTGATGTTGATTCAGAAGCTGATGTGCTTGCTGAAGCTGATGTTGATTCAGAAGCTGATGTGCTTGCTGAAGCCGATGTGCTTGCTGAAGCTGATGTTGATTCAGAAGCTGACGTGCTTGCTGATGCTGATGTGCTTGCTGATGCTGATGTTGATTCAGAAGCTGATGTGCTTGCTGAAGCTGACGTGCTTGCTGATGCTGACGTGCTTGCTGAAGCTGATGTGCTTGCTGATGCTGATGTGCTTGCTGAAGCTGATGTGCTTGCTGAAGCCGATGTGCTTGCTGAAGCTGATGTTGATTCAGAAGCTGATGTGCTTGCTGAAGCCGATGTGCTTGCTGAAGCTGATGTTGATTCAGAAGCTGACGTGCTTGCTGATGCTGATGTGCTTGCTGATGCTGATGTGCTTGCTGATGCTGATGTTGATTCAGAAGCTGATGTGCTTGCTGAAGCTGACGTGCTTGCTGATGCTGACGTGCTTGCTGATGCTGATGTGCTTGCTGATGCTGATGTGCTTGCTGAAGCTGATGTGCTTGCTGAAGCTGATGTTGATTCAGAAGCTGATGTGCTTGCTGAAGCTGATGTTGATTCAGAAGCTGACGTGCTTGCTGAAGCTGATGTGCTTGCTGATGCTGATGTGCTTGCTGATGCTGATGTTGATTCAGAAGCTGATGTGCTTGCTGAAGCTGATGTGCTTGCTGATGCTGATGTTGATTCAGAAGCTGATGTGCTTGCTGATGCTGATGTTGATTCAGAAGCTGACGTGCTTGCTGATGCTGATGTTGATTCAGAAGCTGATGTACTTGCTGAAGCTGATGTGCTTGCTGAAGCTGACGTGCTTGCTGATGCTGATGTTGATTCAGAAGCTGATGTGCTTGCTGAAGCTGATGTGCTTGCTGATGCTGATGTTGATTCAGAAGCTGATGTGCTTGCTGAAGCTGATGTTGATTCAGAAGCTGACGTGCTTGCTGATGCTGATGTGCTTGCTGATGCTGATGTGCTTGCTGATGCTGACGTGCTTGCTGATGCTGATGTGCTTGCTGAAGCTGATGTGCTTGCTGAAGCTGATGTTGATTCAGAAGCTGATGTGCTTGCTGATGTTGATGTTGATTCAGAAGCTGACGTGCTTGCTGAAGCTGATGTGCTTGCTGATGCTGATGTTGATTCAGAAGCTGACGTGCTTGCTGATGCTGACGTGCTTGCTGAAGCTGATGTGCTTGCTGAAGCTGACGTGCTTGCTGAAGCTGATGTACTTGCTGAAGCTGACGTGCTTGCTGATGCTGATGTGCTTGCTGATGCTGATGTGCTTGCTGATGCTGATGTTGATTCAGAAGCTGACGTGCTTGCTGATGCTGATGTGCTTGCTGAAGCTGATGTTGATTCAGAAGCTGATGTGCTTGCTGAAGCTGATGTGCTTGCTGATGCTGATGTTGATTCAGAAGCTGATGTGCTTGCTGAAGCCGATGTGCTTGCTGAAGCTGATGTGCTTGCTGATGCTGATGTGCTTGCTGATGCTGATGTTGATTCAGAAGCTGATGTGCTTGCTGATGCTGATGTTGATTCAGAAGCTGACGTGCTTGCTGAAGCTGATGTGCTTGCTGAAGCTGATGTTGATTCAGAAGCTGACGTGCTTGCTGATGCTGATGTTGATTCAGAAGCTGATGTACTTGCTGATGCTGATGTGCTTGCTGAAGCTGACGTGCTTGCTGATGCTGACGTGCTTGCTGATGCTGATGTGCTTGCTGAAGCTGATGTTGATTCAGAAGCTGATGTGCTTGCTGAAGCTGATGTGCTTGCTGATGCTGATGTTGATTCAGAAGCTGACGTGCTTGCTGAAGCTGATGTGCTTGCTGATGCTGATGTACTTGCTGATGCTGATGTGCTTGCTGAAGCTGATGTGCTTGCTGATGCTGATGTTGATTCAGAAGCTGATGTTGATTCAGAAGCTGATGTGCTTGCTGAAGCCGATGTGCTTGCTGAAGCTGATGTGCTTGCTGATGTTGATGTTGATTCAGAAGCTGATGTGCTTGCTGAAGCTGATGTTGATTCAGAAGCTGATGTGCTTGCTGAAGCTGATGTTGATTCAGAAGCTGATGTGCTTGCTGAAGCTGATGTGCTTGCTGATGCTGATGTTGATTCAGAAGCTGACGTGCTTGCTGAAGCTGATGTGCTTGCTGAAGCTGATGTTGATTCAGAAGCTGATGTTGATTCAGAAGCTGATGTGCTTGCTGAAGCCGATGTGCTTGCTGAAGCTGATGTGCTTGCTGATGCTGATGTTGATTCAGAAGCTGATGTGCTTGCTGATGCTGATGTTGATTCAGAAGCTGATGTGCTTGCTGAAGCTGATGTTGATTCAGAAGCTGACGTGCTTGCTGAAGCTGATGTGCTTGCTGATGCTGATGTTGATTCAGAAGCTGACGTGCTTGCTGATGCTGATGTGCTTGCTGAAGCTGATGTTGATTCAGAAGCTGATGTGCTTGCTGAAGCTGATGTGCTTGCTGATGCTGATGTTGATTCAGAAGCTGATGTGCTTGCTGATGCTGATGTTGATTCAGAAGCTGACGTGCTTGCTGAAGCTGATGTGCTTGCTGAAGCTGATGTTGATTCAGAAGCTGACGTGCTTGCTGATGCTGATGTGCTTGCTGAAGCTGATGTTGATTCAGAAGCTGATGTGCTTGCTGATGCTGACGTGCTTGCTGATGCTGATGTTGATTCAGAAGCTGACGTGCTTGCTGAAGCTGATGTGCTTGCTGAAGCTGATGTTGATTCAGAAGCTGATGTTGATTCAGAAGCTGATGTGCTTGCTGAAGCCGATGTGCTTGCTGAAGCTGATGTGCTTGCTGAAGCTGATGTTGATTCAGAAGCTGATGTGCTTGCTGAAGCTGATGTGCTTGCTGAAGCTGATGTTGATTCAGAAGCTGATGTGCTTGCTGAAGCTGATGTTGATTCAGAAGCTGACGTGCTTGCTGAAGCTGATGTGCTTGCTGATGCTGATGTTGATTCAGAAGCTGACGTGCTTGCTGATGCTGATGTGCTTGCTGAAGCTGATGTTGATTCAGAAGCTGATGTGCTTGCTGAAGCTGATGTGCTTGCTGATGCTGATGTTGATTCAGAAGCTGATGTGCTTGCTGAAGCCGATGTGCTTGCTGAAGCTGATGTGCTTGCTGATGCTGATGTTGATTCAGAAGCTGATGTGCTTGCTGATGCTGATGTTGATTCAGAAGCTGACGTGCTTGCTGAAGCTGATGTGCTTGCTGAAGCTGATGTTGATTCAGAAGCTGACGTGCTTGCTGATGCTGATGTGCTTGCTGAAGCTGATGTTGATTCAGAAGCTGATGTGCTTGCTGAAGCTGACGTGCTTGCTGATGCTGACGTGCTTGCTGATGCTGACGTGCTTGCTGAAGCTGATGTGCTTGCTGAAGCTGACGTGCTTGCTGAAGCTGATGTACTTGCTGAAGCTGACGTGCTTGCTGATGCTGATGTGCTTGCTGAAGCTGATGTGCTTGCTGATGCTGATGTTGATTCAGAAGCTGATGTTGATTCAGAAGCTGATGTGCTTGCTGATGCTGATGTGCTTGCTGAAGCTGATGTTGATTCAGAAGCTGATGTGCTTGCTGAAGCTGATGTGCTTGCTGATGCTGATGTTGATTCAGAAGCTGATGTGCTTGCTGAAGCCGATGTGCTTGCTGAAGCTGATGTGCTTGCTGATGCTGATGTTGATTCAGAAGCTGACGTGCTTGCTGAAGCTGATGTGCTTGCTGAAGCTGATGTTGATTCAGAAGCTGACGTGCTTGCTGATGCTGATGTTGATTCAGAAGCTGATGTACTTGCTGATGCTGATGTGCTTGCTGAAGCTGACGTGCTTGCTGATGCTGACGTGCTTGCTGATGCTGACGTGCTTGCTGATGCTGATGTGCTTGCTGAAGCTGACGTGCTTGCTGATGCTGATGTGCTTGCTGAAGCTGATGTGCTTGCTGATGCTGATGTACTTGCTGATGCTGATGTGCTTGCTGAAGCTGATGTGCTTGCTGATGCTGATGTTGATTCAGAAGCTGATGTTGATTCAGAAGCTGATGTGCTTGCTGAAGCCGATGTGCTTGCTGAAGCTGATGTGCTTGCTGATGTTGATGTTGATTCAGAAGCTGATGTGCTTGCTGATGCTGATGTTGATTCAGAAGCTGATGTGCTTGCTGAAGCTGATGTGCTTGCTGAAGCTGATGTGCTTGCTGATGCTGATGTTGATTCAGAAGCTGACGTGCTTGCTGAAGCTGATGTGCTTGCTGAAGCTGATGTTGATTCAGAAGCTGATGTTGATTCAGAAGCTGATGTGCTTGCTGAAGCCGATGTGCTTGCTGAAGCTGATGTGCTTGCTGAAGCTGATGTTGATTCAGAAGCTGATGTGCTTGCTGAAGCTGATGTGCTTGCTGATGCTGATGTTGATTCAGAAGCTGATGTGCTTGCTGAAGCTGATGTTGATTCAGAAGCTGACGTGCTTGCTGAAGCTGATGTGCTTGCTGATGCTGATGTTGATTCAGAAGCTGACGTGCTTGCTGATGCTGATGTGCTTGCTGAAGCTGATGTTGATTCAGAAGCTGATGTGCTTGCTGAAGCTGATGTGCTTGCTGATGCTGATGTTGATTCAGAAGCTGATGTGCTTGCTGAAGCCGATGTGCTTGCTGAAGCTGATGTGCTTGCTGATGCTGATGTTGATTCAGAAGCTGATGTGCTTGCTGATGCTGATGTTGATTCAGAAGCTGACGTGCTTGCTGAAGCTGATGTGCTTGCTGAAGCTGATGTTGATTCAGAAGCTGACGTGCTTGCTGATGCTGATGTGCTTGCTGAAGCTGATGTTGATTCAGAAGCTGATGTGCTTGCTGATGCTGACGTGCTTGCTGATGCTGACGTGCTTGCTGAAGCTGATGTGCTTGCTGAAGCTGACGTGCTTGCTGAAGCTGATGTACTTGCTGAAGCTGACGTGCTTGCTGATGCTGATGTGCTTGCTGAAGCTGATGTGCTTGCTGATGCTGATGTACTTGCTGATGCTGATGTGCTTGCTGAAGCTGATGTGCTTGCTGATGCTGATGTTGATTCAGAAGCTGATGTTGATTCAGAAGCTGATGTGCTTGCTGAAGCTGATGTGCTTGCTGATGCTGATGTTGATTCAGAAGCTGATGTGCTTGCTGATGCTGATGTTGATTCAGAAGCTGATGTGCTTGCTGAAGCTGATGTTGATTCAGAAGCTGATGTGCTTGCTGAAGCTGATGTGCTTGCTGATGCTGATGTTGATTCAGAAGCTGACGTGCTTGCTGATGCTGATGTTGATTCAGAAGCTGACTTAGATGCACTTGTTGAGGCAGATTCTGAGGCGCTCGTTGATGCTGACTTAGATGCACTTGTTGAGGCACTTTGGCTTGCACTTGTCGACGCTGACTTAGACGCACTCGTTGAAGCACTTTGGCTCGCACTTGTCGACGCTGACTTAGACGCGCTTGTTGAGGCACTTTGGATTGCACTTGTCGACGCTGACTTAGACGCGCTTGTTGAGGCACTTTGGATTGCACTTGTCGACGCTGACTTAGATACGCTTGTTGAAGCACTTTGGCTCGCACTTGTCGACGCTGACTTAGACGCGCTTGTTGAGGCACTTTGGCTTGCACTTGTCGACGCTGACTTAGACGCGCTTGTTGAGGCACTTTGGATTGCACTTGTCGACGCTGACTTAGATGCACTTGTTGAGGCACTTTGGCTTGCACTTGTCGACGCTGACTTAGATACGCTTGTTGAAGCACTTTGGCTCGCACTTGTCGACGCTGACTTAGACGCGCTTGTTGAGGCACTTTGGATTGCACTTGTCGACGCTGACTTAGATGCGCTTGTTGAGGCTGACTTAGATGCACTTGTTAAGGCTGACGCTGACTTAGACGCGCTTGTTGAGGCACTTTGGATTGCACTTGTCGACGCTGACTTAGATGCACTTGTTAAGGCTGACGCTGATGCACTTGTGCTTGCTGATGTGCTTGCACTTGTCGACGCTGACTTAGATGCACTTGTTGAGGCACTTTGGCTCGCACTTGTCGACTCTGACTTAGACGCACTCGTTGAAGCACTTTGGCTCGCACTTGTCGACGCTGACTTAGATACGCTTGTTGAGGCACTTTGGTTTGCACTTGTCGACACTGACTTAGACGCGCTTGTTGAAGCACTTTGGCTTGCACTTGTCGACGCTGACTTAGATACGCTTGTTGAAGCACTTTGGCTCGCACTTGTCGACGCTGACTTAGACACGCTTGTTGAGGCACTTTGGTTTGCACTTGTCGACGCTGACTTAGATGCGCTTGTTGAGGCACTTTGGCTTGCACTTGTCGACGCTGACTTAGATACGCTTGTTGAGGCACTTTGGTTTGCACTTGTCGACGCTGACTTAGACGCGCTTGTTGAAGCACTTTGGCTTGCACTTGTCGACGCTGACTTAGACGCACTTGTCGAGGCACTTGTCGACGCTAACTTAGATGCGCTTGTTGAAGCACTTTGGCTTACACTTGTCGACGCTGACTTAGATGCGCTTGTTGAGGCACTTTGGCTTACACTTGTCGACGCTGACTTAGACGCGCTTGTTGAGGCACTTTGGCTCACAGCTGTAGAAATAGAGTTGCTAAGCGATATGCTTTCAGATGTTAAATCCTTCAGGCTACTTTGGACAGTATCCACTGTCTTATCTCGATAAGTAATTGTAATTACACCACTATCAGATATAGCAAGCGAACCAATTTCGTTACCTTTTTTATAGTCTGTGTTAGAAAGGATGCTTGCATTGGCCTGTTTAAAGTTTTCAAGAACTTGATTCTTTTCTTCTTGTGTTAGTGATGAAGGGTTTTTAACACCTACTGTCGCACCACTAACAGGATCTTGACGTTCATTAAATCCTTTAATAACAAATGTTGTAGTTGCTTTTCCCAACTGAACCCCAGGATAATCCCTAGCACCATACTCCACAGTATATTCACCAGGTTTCATCGGATTCCAAGTGTTACCAGTTCTACCTATAGTTCCGTGAACTTCAGATGTCCATGATTTATTAGTAAAAGAAAAAGAAATAACTTTATTAGTCTTTGGATCTCTCTGGACTGCTGCAAATTGATATTCTTTTGTAGGAAATCCTTTCCCCGTCAATCCTGTAATAATTGGATTGTTTGGATTGGCCAAAAAATCTCGTAAGCCTTTGTCGTCATTGAAGACAATATTATAGTTTACTGCATCATCATTGTATACCTCAATGCGTGATGGCATGGTAACAGTTGGTTTTTCATCCGTTTGTGTAGAATTACCTGGAACACTTGGATTCACTGGTTTTTCAGGCGTTGTAGTCTTCGGTCCTGTCTTAACGGGACTACTTACAGCTTTAGAAAAATTCCCCGATGTGCCACTTCCATCAACTGGCCAACTACTTGTACCGACCTGGGCTTGCAGCGTAGCTGTCTTTGAGCTATCGCTTACAGTAGCATAAACAAGAATTGTACCTTCAAGGTTTCTATTTTGATCATGTCTAAAGGTAAAAACATACTCATTGTTTGAGTTATTGCGTAGCTCCATTTCTTGGCCATTGTATGTAGCTCTTGTGATTTTAGTGTTAGCATCAACTTGAGCAATAAGACCCGCATAGTTCAATGGCGCACGTGATGTCATATTGATATGCCAAACGACTTCACGCGTGTCAGAGTTAAAAGTACCTGATTCAATCGCTGAACTAGTAACCTGACCTAAATTTGTTCTGTTAACAAACCCTCTTGGATCTACTCCTGTCGGCATAGCTTGGCCATTACGGCTATCACGTTGACCTGAATTTGCTCTTATAACAGCATTAACAATCGAATTGCGTGCTGATGTTGCTGTTTTAATAACTTCAGTAAGATCTGCACTTGGATCTTTCAGTGCATTTTCAATTTCAATAGTCACATTCTGAACTTTGAGAATCGCAGAGTCCGTATCTGGCAAGTCTACGGCTTTGCAAGATATTCTCCCATCTCAGCGGAAAGCTTCGCTAGTTTTTTGCGTTCTTCTTCAGTTTTTTTAGCTGTCGCTTCCGAATCAACTGTAGCAGCAATAGCTGTAGCCGCAGTAGTTGTCACCTCCCCTTGTTTAAGGTTTACATTTTCAACTTTAGAAAGAGTATTAGCAAGGGCTACTTTACCATCCAAGCTTGGAGTGACTGCTTCCTTCTGGGCATCCGTTTGTTGGTCATTATTTTCGCTAGTTTCTACTTGACTTTCCGTTTGTGGTGTATCCACATTTGCAGTCTGCGAATTACTTACCGTTGAACTTGCAGATGTCGATGTACTTGTAGAAGCTGATACACTAGTAGATGTTGAGGTGCTTACTGATTCAGATGCACTCGTCGATGCCGATGCTGAGACACTCGTTGAAACTGATGCAGAGGTACTTGTTGAAACACTAGTAGAAACTGATGTTGAAACACTCTCGCTAATAGAAGTAGATGTTGAAGCAGAAGCTTGTTGTTCACCATCCTTATCAACAGTTCCTAAAACAACCTGATCCGAATTGACCAGTGTATCAGTTCCATCAACCACCTTCTCTACAGCGACTTGTTCATTGGCATAGACATGAGATTGAGTCGCAATCCCTCCACCTATTACCGTTCCTGCAGCAGCTATCCCCTTGAGGATATCAAGCCCACTTAGTGAAGTTGAAACACGATCTTCAACGACTTCTGTTGTAACTTGAGCTGTGTCAATACCACCACGAAGAACCTTGAACAAACCAAAAAGAGAGGTAGATGCTCGAAGCCAGTGTTTCCCTGACTTGATCAATTTATACCTCGTTACTCGGTCTGTTTCTCTATATTGCCCTTCCTGACGTCTAAAAAACATAAAATTTCTCCTTAAGTTCATTTTTCTAAAAAAAAACAAACTATCAAAACAATCAAACTATAAATCTGTCTTCTATTTGAGATTCCGTCTCTTTTTGCTAAATATATTAACAGATGTTATTTTTGTTTGAAAAATTCAGATATGATTGTTCTTTAAAATACTTTATTATAGCATACTTTCACCCCTCTTGTCCAAACATTTTTAACAAAAATATATATTAATACTAGCAACCAGACTCTCTTTCTATATATGTAGAACAAAAACATGTTATAAGATTCTTATTTTTTTAGAAATATGTGATTATACCTGTTTTTTTACAGACGTAAATAATATAGACGAGAGAATTGTACACAAATATAGCGTTTTTACGACCCAACAAAAAAGCCGCCTGATTGGGCGACTTCATTTTTTATAGGGAGATTAATCTGAAAAAGTTTTAGGAGTATAAGTTATGTTTTTCGTAACCTACGAGATAAGTATACAGCTCCTATCTTAAAGTTTCCTTAAGTATTTTTAAATGTGAGATTTTTCCATTTTTCTCGCCAATTTTTCTTGGATAAACGCTTTTGATAGAGCTTCATTCGGTCTTGATTTTCTAAAAAATGAGGAGTCGGACGAACTTGAAAGTTCAAAATATCCTCCAAACCATAAGGCGCAAAGAGTTCTAAAGTTGCGTCAGCTTGCAAGCGAAGTCCTACTGCCGTACAACGCTCTGGATACTTACTCATGGCATCGCAGGAATTTCTATACGGAGGCGTATGGGGACTATGCTGATGCATATAGACCTGATTTTTAATTCCCATTGGTACTGGGGAAAATCTTCTCTCAACTTGTTCTCTATAGCCAGCGTTTCTTCATAACTCACATCTGGGTCAAAGAAAATCACATCCACATCCGTTTCACTGTCAAAGGCTGGTTTGTCTGACAGGAGATTCCAGATAAAATTTCGAACCGGACCAGCCGCCAACCAGGAATCTTTCAACTCCAAGTCACGGATGATAGTCAGAATAGCCATCATATCAGGATTTTCTCTGAAAGAATCGAAAATTTTAGCCTTATTTTTCAATGTATTCATACCCCAAATGCTCATAAGCCTTAGCTGTCGCGACCCGACCTGAACGAGTTCGCATGATAAAGCCTTTCTGGATTAGGTAAGGTTCATACATATCCTCTACCGTCTCACGCTCTTCCGCAATATTCACAGAAAGAGTTCCTAAACCGACAGGACCGCCACCGTACATCTCAATCATGGTGCGAAGAATTTTCTGGTCCACATAATCCAAGCCTTCATGGTCTACATCCAGCATGGTCAAAGCCTTATCCGTAATCACATCATCAATCAAGCCATCGCCCATAATCTGCGCAAAGTCGCGCACGCGCTTGAGGAGACGATTGGCGATACGAGGAGTCCCACGACTACGGAGGGCCAACTCAGCAGCTGCCTCGTGAGTGATTTCCATCTCAAAAATATCTGCCGTCCGCTCGACAATCTCTGTCAAGTCATCATGGGCATAATACTCCATGTGGCCAGTAATCCCGAAACGTGCACGAAGAGGATTTGACAGCATTCCTGCTCGTGTCGTCGCACCAATCAAGGTAAAAGGTGGCAATTCCAGATGGACACTGCGACTACCTTCCCCCGCACCAATCATGATGTCGATGTAGAAGTCTTCCATAGCACTGTAAAGCACCTCTTCCACCGACATAGGCAAGCGATGAATCTCATCAATGAAAAGAACATCTCCTGGCTCCAAGTCATTCAAAATCGCTACCAGATCACCGGCTTTTTCGATAACGGGACCAGACGTTTGTTTGAGATTGACTCCCAGTTCATTGGCAATGACAAAAGCCATGGTTGTTTTCCCGAGACCTGGAGGGCCAAACAAAAGAACATGGTCTAGCGCCTCGTCACGCATTTTTGCTGCTTCAATAAAGATTTGAAGCTGGTCTTTAACCTTGTCTTGACCGATATATTCACGTAAATATTGGGGACGAAGGGTACGTTCTACCAACTCCTCATCGTCCATGATTTCATTATCTAAAATTCTACTCATGTTTCTATTATAGCAAAAATCCAGCCTACAAACAAAAAAGCCACCGAATTTGGTGGATCCCGAGTTTAGTATTGATGCGATATAATATTCTACGGCACTGCTACACCGCCTACGAAAGGAGATGAAATAGTCCATGATGGAACTAGTACTCAAAACTATCATCGGACCAATTGTGGTCGGTGTCATTCTTCGCTTAGTCGATAAATGGCTAAACAAAGATAGATAGTGTCAAAAAAAGACCCCAAGCTTATTTGGTCGTTAGCTCGGGGTCTTTGATATAGAACTAATCCTTAATTCTCTTTTATTATCCCACAGTTCACGATTTTCGTCAAAGTTTTACATCCTCGTCCACTCGCTTGCTTAATAGCCCCTATCCAATAAGACTTTCACGATCAAGCTAAAGTTATAACTTATATCAACTTCAATAACAAAGAGACACTCGTCAACCTAAGTAAGTCAAACAGAAATTAAAATCTAACAAACGAAGCGACAATCCCACATGTCACACCTCGTACTATGTGCCACTTCTTCACAACTCAAAGCATCATTGCAAGAAGTCCAATTGAACAATTAAGTCAGGCACTAGGCCATACAAAGGTTTATATGACGGATCGGTATAATCAGGTTGAGGACGAATTAGCCGAAGCGACAACAGACCTATTTCTTAGTCATATTCGCTAAAAAAGTCCCCGCCAATTCCCCGACCAAATTCCAAAAACTACCGAAATTTATCGGAAAACGATGTTTAGGAAACTCCCAAAAAGCTTGAAATAAAGCAAAAAAACTCCACCTGATTGGGTGGAGTTAAGGGAGATTATTATGAAAAAAAGAAAAGTTTAGGATTTTTTATTAAATAAAGTTAGGAGGTCTTTACTTAATAACTATATGATACAAGAGAAGACTTAAAATTAACTTAAGATAAAAGAATTATTGTAATTTTTTTCTGTCCACCAAAATCATGCCCGTACACTGGAAACTAGATAAAGCTTCAAACCCCAGAGAACGGTAAAAACCCAAGGTTTTTTCTGTCTGTTCAGTCGCTAGTTGTACTTGGTAGGCATCTTTATAATCGGCTAAAGCCCGCTTCATCAAGGTGCTGCCAATCCCTTGACGCTGATAGGTAGGCAAGACGATCAAATCCTGGACAAAAACCGAAGAAAAACCGTCTCCAATCAAGCGAACTAGACCAACGACTTCCTCACCATCATGGGCAAGATAAGTCGCTAGCGAATGAGACAAAGCCTGGGCCAACATATGGGGCTGATTAGTATAGTTTGTCCAACCAACTGCCTGGTAGAGATGCAAAACGTCATCAAGTGAAACAGATGTTTCTTTTGTAATCTTAATCATAGCAAACCTTCCTAACATTCTCTAAGGGATTTCAACTGTTCCCCATTTTCATCAAAATTATCTGGACTCAACCACGATTCAAAACGCGCTTTAACCCTTGGCCAGTCCTTATCAATCATAGACATCCAGTCCGTGTCTCTGGTACGACCTTTATAAATAACAGCTTGACGGAAAGTGCCTTCGTAGATAAAACCCAAACGTTCTGCCGCTTTTCTAGAAGGTAGATTTAGTGCATCACATTTCCACTCATAACGGCGATAGTTAAGCTCTTCAAAGACATAACGAGCAAGCAAATAGTGGGCTTCTGTTCCCATTCTTGTCTGTTTGAGAGCCGGAGAAAAGGTCACCGCGCCAACTTCAACCACGCGATTGGCTTGATCAATGCGCATGAGGGAAAAAGTCCCCAGTGCCTTACCAGTTGCTTTATCGATAATCGCATAATAGAAGCGATCCTTGCGCTCAATCATCTGCTTTAAAGCAACAATTAATTCTTCAAGATTTTCTACTGGTGGTTGAAAGAGATAGGTCCACATCTCTCGAGGTGATTCTGGACCATAAACAGCCAGCAAATCCTCCGCATGCTTTTCTACTGACAGAGCTTCGATAATCGTATACTGTCCTTCTATCCGTACAAGTGAAGGCAAAACTCCAGGTGTATCGTCTACAGGTTCCCCAATCATCTGACCATATTCATTTACAGGCATAGTTTTCTCCTTACTGTTTTCATTTCTGGAGTTACTATACCACAATTTAGTGAAAATTGAAACCAAGAATCAATCTACTGGAATGCTTAAGATTCTAAACTTGCAACATGCTTTCGTTTATCTTTTAAAGCTTGGTTAATCTTCTGGGTCTGCTTGTGAGTTTGCCAGATTTGATAGAGCCAGATAAGGCCATAAATCAACAAGAAGATAAACCAATGGACAGGGCTGAGCAAAGCGACTCCCCAGCCAAAAAATAGGCAGGTCAAAACTAAAATGACAGCCGTCACTAGTAAATGCAAGACCACGCGTATGCTATAAGCTAAAAATTCTAGTTCCTCAATCATGACTGACAAAACTCCCATGGTACCACTCATCAAAAAAATGGCTAAAATAGTCCTAACATTAAAGGCTGGATAGATAATGCTAGGGAAAATATGAGCTAGCAAAACCAACCCCAAGTAAAAGAAGGAGCCTGTCCGCATACCTGTTACAAAATAAGCTATCAAGCGTTTCATCATTTTCTCCTATAAACCTAAATAATCCATTAAGGACTTGACATATTTCCGACTCACACTAGATTTTATGCCCCGTGTCAACTTAGCCATCATATTTCCTGAAAAACTATCCGATAAGGATTCTAAATGGTCAATATTGATAATAGCGTGACGGGATATCTGCAGGAAATTCCGGCGATTAACCCGATTTTGAAAGTTTATCAAGGTTTCCTTAGTCATATAAAACCCATCAACGGTATAAATAGTCAATACATTTTTATCAATATCTGCCATGATAATCTCTTCAATCTTCACCATGACCAATTGATCATCTGTTCGGATGGGAATCACTACCTGATTGACAGTTGAAAATTGTTCTAAATAATCCATCACTTCTCGAGCTTGATCAGTTAACTGAGCTGCCTGAATGAGAATGTGAGGATCTTTTTCTGAAAATTCTGGGGTCATCTCAAAATGAATCTTCATCTTTACTCCCATACATCTTTATTTTCTCTTGCTAGACACTTTAACCAATAAAAGCCAAAGAAGGATAGCTGCGAGACTGATACTTACCACTATAAGATATGTTTTCTCCTTTGTCAACAGCTCCTGCCATTTTAACTCGATCCCCATTTTTTCTTGAAATTCTGCTAATAAATCGCTATTCCCGGCAAAGGTATCTGCTAGTTGTTCTTTCATAAAGACTTGTCGATAGAGAGAGGCAATATAGGTTGCAGGTGTACACTTCATAAGAAGTTGAGCAAAGTTAGGCAACACTCCAAGAGGGACATAAGTCCCCACTAGAAATCCAGAAGCTGTTCCCACTATGGTGGCTAGCTTTCCAAGACTATCCACAGATTGAAAACGGTGAATCAAAATAGCATTGACCAAGCTAGAGAGCACACTACTGAGCAACATAATTAAAGCCACTTCTGCTATCTGACTCCAAACTGGGACCTCCTGAAAATACAGGCTCATCACTACAAACATAAATAACTGCATCACAAAAGAAATGACAATACTGCTGATTAGATAGGAGACCTGTAAGCCCCAGCTACCTAAATCTGTCAAAAATAGATCTTGATCCACTTGATGTTCACGGTCCTGCACCATTTGTGTAAGAGCCGTAAAACTGGTTGTAATCCCAGTCACAGCCAAGGTTCCACCCATCAGCCAATTATTTAAAGGCTCGTTTTATCAGGGAGTTGGGACCAAGCATCCGTCAAGTTTTTCTGCAGAAAAATGATATAAAGGAGGAAGGAAATCAATGCCCCCAATAATGAGAAAAACACTCCTGAACGATTACGAAAATATAAGGTAAAGTTCCGTTTCAATAAAGCTAACATTAGCGAACCTCTCTTCCTGTTAGAGCGATAAAGGCATCATCCATAGTACCTGGGCGAAACTCAAAAGAATCAATTTCTTCTCGAACTTTTGCCAAATATTCAATGGCTTCCTGTGATGTCCTTGGATAAAAAAGATATTCCAACTCATTTTCTGCTTCTACTGTCATTTCAGTCTGTAGCCATTTTTCTAAGTCCCTCATTTCTTTAAAACGAATTTTTAGGATATTAGATGCATACTGACTCTTGATAGCTGTCACAGAACCTTGCGCAATCACTTTTCCATGATCAACGATATAGATCTGATCCGCTTCATCAGCTTCATCCAGATAATGCGTCGTTAAAACAATGGTCATCCCTTCATCCTTTTGTAGTCGATACAGGAGATCCCAGATAGATTTGCGAGTCTGAATATCGAGTCCCGTTGTTGGCTCATCCAAGAAAAGGATATCTGGTTGCGAAAGAAGAGCACGCGCAATATCAACTCGACGCTTTTGCCCGCCTGACAAAGTTCCATAGAGTTGTTTCTGGAAAGCAGTCAAACCCAGTTGATGGATCAAGTCCTCAACACGATTTGCTTCAATCCCCTTATACTGTTGGGCACGAATCGTGAGATTTTCCCTAACTGTCAACATCTCGTCCAGTACACTAGCTTGAAAAACAACTCCGATTTTCGTATTTGGTGCATATAGAACCTGACCTTGTGTTGCTTCTTTCAAACCGATTAACATGGAAATAGTTGTTGATTTTCCTGCACCGTTGGGGCCCAAAATAGCATTGAAACTTCCTTTTTCAAACTGTAACTGAATATCGTCAACAGCCGTGTAATTGCCGTACCGTTTTGTTAAATGTTTCGCTTGTAAAATCATATTTCTCCCTCCTTCTGACACATTTAGTCTAACAAAAAAGTCGTCGGAAAAACGGCTTTCGAAGACAAGTGGTTAAAATGCCAGGTTAAGTGGTGCGATAGTGGGAATAGAATTATATTTTTCGATAAAAAATCCTCCAGATTCTACTCTGAAGGATTCATTTCTTATTTAACAACGATATTTACGAGTTTAGTTGGCTCAAACAGTTTGGGAAACTGTTTGAGGTTGAAAATCAGCAAATAAATTGGTTATTTCACAACAATATTAACCAATTTAGTTGGCTTCAATAGTCCAGTGGACTATTGAAGGTGGCAGATAGGGCTAATAAACTCGTTATTTTACAACGATATTAACCAATTTATTTGGTACCGCAATCACCTTCACAATTTCTTTGCCATCGATCTCTGCCTTAACTTTTTCGTTAGCCAGAGCCACTTCTTGCAATTCTTCGCGCGAAAGGTCTTTCGCAACCATGAGTTTAGCACGGACTTTACCTTTGATTTGGACGACGATTTCGACTTCGTCTTCAACCAATTTGCTTTCATCCCATGTTGGCCAAGCCACGTAAGAGATAGACTCACCTGTTGCTGCAACTGTTTGCCAGAGTTCTTCTGCCAAGTGAGGTGCAAACGGCGCAATCAATTGGATAAAGCCTTTGGCATAATCCACATAGAGTTTGCCTTCCTTGTTAGCCGCGTTGACAAAGACCATGAGTTGGGCAATGGCTGTGTTGAATTTCATAGACTCGATTTGCTCAGTGACAGCCTTAACGGTTTCGTTATAAACCTTGTCTAGAGCGCCATTGTTTCCGCAACGATTTCTTTACTTGTGATCAAACGGTACACACGGTCAAGGAATTTACGGCTTCCTTCCAATCCTTCTTCAGACCAAGCGATGGAAGCATCAAGTGGTCCCATGAACATTTCATAGACACGAAGGGTATCGGCACCGTATTGTTCTACCACATCGTCTGGGTTGACAACGTTCTTGAGGGATTTAGACATCTTGGCTGGTGCTTGCTCCAACTCTTCCCCTGTTTCCACATGGAAGAAGGAACCGTCACGTTTTTCAACCTTGTCAGTTGCCACAAGTGCGCCACGGTGGTCACGGTAGCTTGTCCCCAAGATCATTCCTTGGTTAAAGAGTTTTTGGAATGGTTCTTTAGTTGGAACAACACCGATATCATAGAGGAATTTATGCCAGAAACGAGCGTAGAGCAAGTGGAGCACAGCGTGCTCTGCACCACCTACGTAGATATCTACTGGCAACCATTGTTTGAGGAGGTCCTCATCAGCCAATTTCTCAGTGTTGTGTGGATCGATATAGCGGAGGTAATACCAGCTTGAACCTGCCCATTGTGGCATAGTATTCGTTTCACGACGACCTTTGACGCCATCTTCACGAGTCACTTCAAGCCAGTCTGTCAAGTTAGCCAATGGGCTTTCACCAGTACCTGAAGGGCGGATGTCCTTGGTTACTGGCAAGACAAGTGGCAAGTCACTTTCTGGAACGGCTGTTGAAGTCCCATCTTCCCAATGAATGATTGGGATTGGCTCACCCCAGTAACGTTGACGGCTAAAGAGCCAGTCACGAAGACGGTAGGTAACCTTTTCTTGACCACAGCCTTTTTCTTCCAACCAAGACACGATTCTAGCAATCGCTTCTTCTTTGTTGAGACCGTTCAAGAAGTCTGAGTTGACATGAAGGCCATCTTCTGTGTAGGCAGCTTCTGCTACATTTCCACCTTCCAAGACTTCTACGATTGGAAGGCCAAATTGTTTGGCAAATTCCCAGTCACGTTGGTCGTGGGCAGGTACAGCCATAACAGCACCTGTACCGTAGCTAGCAAGAACGTAGTCCGCAATCCAGATTGGAATTTCCTTGCCATTGACAGGATTGATGGCATAAGCTCCAGTCCAAACCCCTGTTTTTCCTTGGCAAGGTCTGTACGAGCCAAGTCTGATTTAAGGCTGGCTTGGTGTTTGTAGTCCGCTACAGCCTCAGCTTGCTCCGGACTTGTGATAGCGTCAACCAAGTCATGCTCAGGAGCCAAGACAGTGAAAGTCGCACCGAAAAGGGTGTCAGGACGAGTCGTAAAGACTGTGAATTCCTTGTCTGTTCCTTTTACTTTGAAAGTGACATTGGCACCAGTTGATTTCCCGATCCAGTTGCGTTGCATATCTTTGATAGACTCTGGCCAGTCAAGCTCATCCAAGTCATTAAGCAAGCGCTCCGCATAGGCAGTGATTTTAAGCATCCATTGGCGCATTGGTTTGCGGACAACTGGATAGCCACCACGCTCAGAGGTTCCGTCAGGGAGGACTTCTTCGTTGGCGATAGCTGTTCCTAGTTCCTCAACCCAGTTTACTGGCACTTCTGCTTCATAAGCCAAGCCCTTTTCGTAAAGCTTGGTGAAAATCCATTGCGTCCACTTGTAGTAGTTTGGATCTGTAGTATTGACTTCACGATCCCAATCGTAAGAGAATCCAAGCGCATTGATTTGGCGTTTGAAGTTAGCAATGTTTTCCGATGTAAATTCCGCTGGGTCATTTCCTGTATCCATAGCATATTGCTCTGCAGGCAAACCAAAAGCATCCCATCCCATTGGGTGAAGGACATTGTAGCCTTGAGCACGTTTAAAACGGCTGAGGATATCAGTCGCTGTATAACCTTCCGGGTGTCCTACGTGAAGACCCGCTCCAGATGGATAAGGGAACATGTCCAATGCATAAAACTTAGGTTTTGAAGCGTCTGTTCCTGTCTTAAAAGTGTGATTGTCAGCCCAGTATTTTTGCCACTTAGGCTCAATTTCTTTATGATTGTAAAAACTCATAGCGTCTCTCCAATTTTCATGATGCTCCTATTATACCATTTTTTTAGGGGAATATTGTTCCTCATTTCGTGTTTTTTTATCGTTTCTCCCTTTGAAAACTAGACTATTTTTACAAATAAATTCTAAAAAAATTCTCTAATATATATAATTTACCATTCAATGCTAAATTCCCAAACTAACTTCCATCGCCAATAAAAGTGGAAGTTAGTCTGATAAAAATCGTAAAAACCAGTGGAAATCCGTGTCAGGGTAAGTTCCACTGGTTTTATTAATGCTTGATTTCATCGTTTTTGTAGCCGAAAAGAATCGAAAAAAAGAGCGCACAAAAATCCCCCACATCTGAAAGCGTTTCAGATTAAGTTCCGCTATGGTGGAAGTTAGTGTGAGACGTTTGAATGGGGTTGAAGGTTAGTTTTTAGATCTTATGTTGGAGTAATTTAGACGACTGGCAGACGTCTTCTGCAGGTATTTTAGAAATGCCGAGAAGCTTAGGAATCTCCTCTCCGTAAGTAAAGGCAAAGAGTTCATAGGCTGACTTTCCATTCAAAGCAGCGCGCTTGACGCTATTGACATGTGAACAGACGAGATTGATATCCTCTTGAGTTAAATTGTCAAAGGAAGTTCCCTTAGGTAGAATGTCGCGAATCAGCGTGTGATTTTTCTCAATTCTCCCTTTCTGGTCAGAGCGATTAGGGTCACAAAAGAAGAGTTTTATTTCACCACGAATATCCATTTCGATGTCCTTAACCCTGGCAAACTCTCCTCCATTATCTGTCAGAATAACAGGAAAGAGTTGGAAGAAATCTTTATCAGCTTCGTGAAGAGTGTTTTTGATGTCATAGAGGTTCTTGATAACTTCAAGGGCAGTTTTATTCTCCAGAAGCCTAGCGAAGATAAAGTTACAGAAAGAGAGGTTGAAGGTGAGTAGGACTTTGCCTCCCGTCCTCCCCATAACTGTATCCATTTCCAGCCAAGAGTCTAGTTGATTAAGGACTAAATAGTTTTGGAAATCCACATAGGAACGGCCTTTTTTCGCTTCTTTAGGGATGGAAGGTAGCTTACTTTTTCGTCTTTCTTTGAATTTAACGGCTCTTGCTAGGTCAATAGGAGCAATAGATAGGTATCCTTTTCGGATGTATCGATAGACAGTTGAGGAGCTGACATCAAGGTTATGAGTTTTGAGGATATGATAGATGTGTTGTCCTTTTTTAACACCATCAGAAATGACTTTATCCATGTCCCAGAAAGTTTGAGAATTGAGAGGAGTTCCTTCACGAGCTTCGACAAGAGTTTGTTCGTACTGCTTTTGAGCTTGCTTAGCGAGGTAGAAGATTTTCTGATAGCCACAGTTTTGTCTTCTTTTAGAGCACCCATTACAGACAAAGGGAGGTTTATCAAGTAGAGGGCAAGGAAGGTTGTTAGAGGTAGAGTCTCTAATTTGTTTGTTTCGTTTGACTTCTTTGGAAACAGTAGTTGGGTCTTTAGTATAAATTGCCCGATAGCTTTGAAGGTTTCACCGCGCTCTAAACCTAATTGGATATCATTACGGTCTGAAAGGGTAAGGTGTTTATGTTTGGTCATAGTAGGCCTCATTTCTACCACAAACGTCTCACACTTAATTCCACCATAAAAATCCGTTTTAGACTAATTTCCACTTTGGTCAGGAAAGTGGAAGTTACTTTGAGAAGTTACCTTTACCATTCAATTAATGCTTCATAAATAATATAGATGCAAGATGGGGCTTTTTATGGTAGAATATAGGAAAGTGCTTTCTCAGAAGGAGGAAAATATGGACAAACAAACCATCGCTGTTTTAGGGCCTGGTTCTTGGGGTACTGCGCTGTCACAAGTTCTAAATGACAACGGACACCAAGTACGTATCTGGGGAAATATTCCTGATCAAATTGATGAAATTAATACACAACATACTAACAAACGCTATTTTAAGGATACTGTATTAGACGAAAAAATTGTTGCCTATCATGATTTAGCAGAAACCTTGAAGGGGGTTGATGCCGTCTTGTTTGTGGTGCCAACCAAGGTGACCAGATTGGTAGCTCAACAAGTGGCTGCTGTTTTGGATCATAAAGTAGTGATCATGCATGCTTCAAAAGGCCTTGAACCCAATAGCCACAAACGTCTTTCAACCATCCTAGAAGAAGAAATCCCTGAAGAATTGCGTAGTGAGATTGTGGTTGTATCTGGTCCTAGCCATGCGGAAGAAACGATTGTACGTGATATTACCTTGATTACGGCTGCTTCTAAAGATTTACAAACTGCTCAATATGTTCAAAAACTCTTTAGCAACCACTACTTCCGCCTTTATACTAATACGGATGTGATCGGAGTAGAAACAGCTGGTGCTCTTAAAAATATCATCGCTGTTGGTGCAGGTGCCCTCCATGGACTTGGATTTGGTGATAATGCAAAAGCTGCTATTATCACGCGCGGTCTGGCAGAAATTACTCGTCTGGGGGTTAAACTTGGAGCAAATCCATTAACTTACAGTGGACTTTCTGGAGTTGGGGATTTGATCGTTACTGGAACATCAGTCCACTCACGTAACTGGCGTGCAGGAGATGCTCTTGGGCGTGGCGAAGCCTTGGCAGATATTGAAGCAAATATGGGAATGGTCATTGAAGGAATTTCAACAACCAAAGCTGCTTACGAATTAGCACAAGAGCTAGGAGTTTATATGCCTATCACCCAAGCCATTTACCAAGTTATTTATGAAAATGTTAATATTAAGGATGCCGTTTCTGAACTCATGAGCAATGAGTTCAAGGCAGAGAACGAGTGGTCATAATCACCGTTAGAAAGGATGCTCATGAAGCAAAAAGTTAGAAAAGCCGTTATCCCTGCTGCAGGACTTGGAACTCGTTTCCTACCTGCTACTAAAGCTTTGGCCAAAGAAATGTTGCCAATCGTGGATAAGCCAACTATTCAATTCATCGTTGAAGAAGCTCTTAAGTCTGGAATTGAGGACATTCTTGTGGTAACAGGAAAGTCAAAACGTTCTATCGAAGACCATTTCGACTCAAACTTTGAACTAGAATACAACCTCAAGGAAAAAGGAAAAACCGACCTTTTGAAACTAGTTGACGAAACAACTGGTATGCGTCTTCACTTCATCCGTCAAACACACCCACGTGGACTCGGAGATGCCGTCTTACAAGCCAAAGCTTTCGTCGGAAACGAACCCTTTGTGGTTATGCTTGGAGATGACCTCATGGATATCACTGATGACAAAGCTGTTCCATTGACCAAGCAGCTCATGAATGATTATGAGAAGACTCACGCTTCTACTATCGCCGTAATGCCTGTCCCACACGAAGAAGTTTCTGCCTATGGTGTTATCGCACCTCAAGGCGAAGGAAAAGATGGACTTTACAGTGTTGAAACCTTCGTTGAAAAACCAGCGCCTGAAGACGCACCAAGTGATTTAGCTATCATCGGTCGTTATCTCCTCACACCAGAGATTTTTGGTATTCTTGAAAATCAAAAACCAGGTGCCGGAAATGAAATTCAGCTAACAGACGCTATTGATACCCTCAACAAAACTCAACGAGTATTTGCTCGTGAATTCAAGGGTGCTCGTTATGATGTTGGAGACAAGTTTGGCTTTATGAAAACTTCAATCGACTACGCTCTTAGACATCCTCAAGTCAAAGATGACTTGAAGGACTACTTGATTGATCTTGGAAAAGAACTTTCAGGAGAAAAATAAACAATTTGTCAAACAGTCAGATTTAGCTTAAATCTGGCTTTTTTGATGTCTAAATCTCAAGACCCAATCCCTATCCAAAGCCCTGTTCTAAGCCTAATTTCTTGCAAGAGATGCTTTTATGGTATAATAATAAAGAGTGAGGAATTCTATGAACAAACATGTAACAAGAATCAAACAAAAAGGACTGGCCTTACTTGGGTCTCTAAAATTAACAATTTCTAAAATGAATGCAAAGAAAAAGAGTAGAAAAAAATCTAAGAAGAAAAAGCAAACGCAAACACCATTTGATATTTGGAGCTTGTGTGCCAAGATTTTACTTGGAATAAAGGCAACTTTTAACACACTTTTCATCCTAGCTTTTATTGGCGGTCTCCTTGGAACAGGGGTTGCCTTGGGGTATGCTGTTTCTCTCTTTGACCAGGTTAGTGTCCCTCAAACGGAGGATTTAATCAAGCAGGTCAATAATGTTTCATCCATCTCTGAAATCCGCTATGCAGATGGTTCCATGATTAGCGCTATCGAAAATGACCTCCTTCGGACATCTGTGTCATCCGACGCCATTTCAGATAATCTCAAGCAAGCTATCGTTGCAACTGAGGATGAGCATTTTGAAGAGCACAATGGTATTGTCCCCAAAGCTATTATCCGTGCTAGTCTAGGAAATTTCATCGGACTTGGTTCTTCCAGTGGGGGATCTACCCTAACACAACAGCTCATCAAACAACAAGTAGTTGGGGATGCTCCTACGCTTGCTCGTAAAGCCAGTGAAATCGTGTATGCCTTAGCCTTGGAAAGAGCCATGAGCAAGGACGAAATCCTAACCACCTACCTCAACGTTGCACCTTTTGGACGCAATAACAAGGGACAAAATATTGCAGGTGTTGAACAAGCTGCCAAAGGGATTTTTGGGGTGGATGCAAGCAAACTAACCATCCCTCAAGCGGCTTTCCTAGCAGGTTTACCACAAAGCCCTATTTCCTACTCACCTTTTGAATCCACTGGTGAGATGAAAAACGAAGAAGATATTGAACTCGGTATTAAGCGCTCCAAAGATGTTCTCTACAATATGTATCGAACAGGAGTCCTCAGCCAGGAAGACTATGAAACCTACAAGGCTTATGACATTAAGCAAGATTTCTTGCCATCAGAAAATGCTAGCGTTACCTCTAAAGGCTTCCTCTACTTCACTGCGCTCGATGAGGCTACCAAGATTATGTATGATTATCTGGTACAAAAGGACAATGTTTCTGACCAAGAACTACAGAACGAATCGATCCGAAAATCTTATCAAGAATTGGCCGAAAAAGAAATCCAAAACGGTGGTTACCGTATTACAACTACCATCGATAAAACGATTCATACTGCTATGCAAAATGCCGTAACGAACTACGGATACCTTCTAAATGATAGCTCGGGTCAACCTGAAGTTGGGAATGTCTTGATGGACAATCAAACTGGGGCGATTTTAGGTTTTGTAGGTGGACGAGATTATCAGACCAATCAAAACAATCACGCCTTTGATACCAAGCGTTCTCCTGCCTCCACTACCAAGCCACTATTGGCCTACGGTATTGCTATCGATCAAGGGCTTATGGGAAGTGCTAGCATCCTCTCAAACTATCCAACAAACTTCTCTAACGGAACTCCGATCATGCATGTCAACAGTCCTGGAACAGCCATGATAGACCTTAAAGAAGCTCTGAATTATTCTTGGAATATTCCAGCCTACTGGACCTACCGAATGCTCCGTGAAAAAGGAGTTGATGTCCGTTCTTATATGGAAAAAATGGGCTATGAAATCCCAGAATATGGCATTGAAAGTCTTCCTATGGGAGGAGGAATTGAAGTTACTGTAGCCCAACATACCAATGGTTACCAAACGCTCGCTAACAATGGTACCTATCATAAGAAATACATGATCTCTAAAATTGAGAAACGAGTGGTGAGGTTTTCTATGAACATCAAGCTAAACCCATCCAAGTATACTCTAAAGCCACTGCAACCATTATGCAGAGTCTATTAAGAGATGTACTTTCATCCCGAGTCACTACAAGCTTCCAAACGGATCTGGCTTCTATCAATTCCAGTCTAGCAGGTGCAGACTGGATCGGAAAAACTGGTACAACCAATGAAGAAGGGGATATGTGGCTAATGGTCTCTACTCCAAGATTAACCCTTGGAGGCTGGGTCGGACATGATGACAACAGCTCTCTAGCCAAGGGAGCTTACTACCGCAATGCAAAATACATGGCTCATCTGGTAAATGCCATTCAGAAAGCAGCTCCTTCTGTTTGGGGGACAGAACGATTCAACCTTGATTCAAGTGTCACTTCATCTCAAGTCCTCAAATCAACTGGTCAAAAGCCAGGAAAGGTGACTATCAATGGGAAAGAAATTAATCTGAGCGGAGAAACGGTGACTAGCTACTGGGCAAACCAAGCTGGTGCTCCGACTACCACTTATAAATTCGCTATTGGTGGAAGCGATGCAGACTACCAAAGTGCTTGGAGCACCATTTTAGGAAGTCTGCCTAAAGCATCTTCTTCCTCATCAAACAATAACAATCGTAATAATAACGGGAACAGTAATAATAGCTCGAGTTCCAATAACAGAAGCAGCAATCAACGGCGCTAACTAATACTCTTCGAAAATCAAATTCAAACCACGTCAGCTTCACCTTGCCGTACTCAAGTACAGCCTGCGGCTAGCTTCCTAGTTTGCTCTTTGATTTTCATTGAGTATAAACGTCACAATTATTGAGAGTAGGAAAGAAATGATTTTTCTCCACTCTCTTTTTTCTTTTTTCATTTCATGGTACAATAGCAACATGAATAAATATCAAAAGAATATTTTTAAGGGAACCATTTATTCTCTCCTATCTGGCTTGATCTGGGGGATCTGTGGAATCTTAGGAGAGTACTTTTTTTCACATTATCAAGTCTCTTCAGGGTGGATTACTTCTATGCGTCTACTCGTCGCAGGTAGTTTCGTAATCATCTTATCTAGCCTTAAACTCCGGTTCCAGCTTTTCGATATCTGGAGAAATCGAAACAACTACCTTCCTTTTCTCGCCTATGCTATCTTAGGGATCTTCTCCGTACAATTTTTCTTTTATCTCTGTGTGGAGTACTCCAACGCTACAACTGCAACCATCCTCCAATTTATCAGTCCTGTCTTCATTCTTATCTACAACCGCATTATCTACAAGAAAAAAGCTTCTAAAAAAGCGATCTTCTATGTTCTGACTGCTATGCTTGGAGTCTTTTTGATGGCTACCAAAGGCGATTTGTCTAAGCTATCCATCACTCCTCTTGCTTTACTGACTGGACTTCTCAGTGCCCTAGGCGTCATGTTCAATGTCATCTTACCCCAACGTTTCGCTAAAAAATACGGTTTTGTGCCAACTGTTGGCTGGGGAATGATTATCGCTGGACTTTTTAGTAATTTTCTCTACCCCGTTTATAAGATTAGCTTCCAGGTTGATGCCATCAGTATCTGTATTTGTTTGACTATTGCCTTTTTGGGAACTGCCTTTGCCTTTTTCCTATCGATGAAGGCCGTCTCTCTCGTTTCCCCATTGGTGGTGTCGGTCGTTAGCGCAAGCGAACCTCTATCCTCTGCTATCCTCAGTGTCCTTTTCCTTGGCATGGTTCTGGATGGTTTCTTGGTACTAGCCATGATTTTGATTATCGTTCCTATGGTTTTCTTGTCCATTGAAGAATCTAAATCCAAGAATTAAACACCTTCTTTTAACACTTAAGGCTTCAAAATTGAAGCCTTTTTTGGTAGAATAGTAAGCATTACAAAGAGTGAGGAGACACCTATGACTGCTACAAAAATGAATGCGCAAGAAATTATCCAATTTATCGCAAATGCTGAGAAAAAGACAAGTGTAAAAGTGACCTTTGAGGGGCAACTTGCTGGAACTATCCCTGCTTCTGTTATCAAGCTTGGAAATGTTCTCTTTGGAGACTGGAAAGATATCGCTCCACTTCTTGAAGGACTTACAGAAAACAAAGACTATGTTGTTGAACAAGACGCTCGCAACTCTGCTGTACCTCTTCTTGATAAACGTGATATCAATGCTCGTATTGAGCCAGGCGCTATCATCCGTGACCAAGTTGAGATTGGTGACAACGCTGTTATCATGATGGGTGCTGTTATCAATATCGGTGCTGAAATCGGTGCTGGCACTATGATTGATATGGGAGCTATCCTTGGCGGACGTGCTATTGTCGGTAAAAATAGCCACGTTGGTGCAGGTGCTGTTCTTGCAGGCGTTATCGAGCCAGCTAGTGCTGAGCCTGTTCGTGTCGGTGACAATGTTCTCATCGGTGCTAACGCTGTGGTTATCGAAGGTGTTCAAATCGGTAGTGGTTCTGTTGTTGCAGCAGGAGCCATCGTCACTCAAGATGTTCCAGAAAATGTTGTGGTAGCTGGTGTCCCAGCTCGTGTTATCAAAGAAATCGATAGCCAAACCCAACAAAAAACAGCGCTAGAAGATGCGCTTCGCACCTTGTAATTAGTAACAGAGGCGGAAATATTTCCAGCCTCTTTCTCGTATCAATAGAAGGAAATTAACTATGTTAGATTTGATTCAAACTCGACGCGATCTTCACCAAATTCCTGAGATTGGTTTAGAAGAATTCAAGACTCACGCTTATTTACTCAATGTTATTGAGAAATTAACAGCTGGTAAGGATTTTGTTCAGATTCGTACCTGGCGAACAGGTATTTTAGTTTACTTGCAGGGAAGTCAGCCAGAACGTACCATCGGTTGGCGAACAGACATCGACGGACTCCCAATTGTTGAACAAACTGGTCTTCCTTTTGCCTCTCAACATCCAGATCGCATGCATGCTTGTGGGCACGACTTTCACATGACCATTGCACTTGGAAGTCTTGAACGTGCTTTAGAAAACCAACCAAAAAACAACCTCCTCTTTCTCTTCCAACCTGCGGAAGAAAATGAAGCAGGTGGTATGCTCATGTATGAAGATAATGCTTTTGGCGACTGGTTGCCTGACCAATTCTATGGACTTCATGTTCGTCCGGACTTAAAAGTTGGACAAATTGCGACCAATACCCATACACTCTTTGCAGGAACATGCGATGTTAAGATTCGCTTTAAGGGTAAAGGAGGACACGCTGCCTTTCCACATGAAGCCAGCGACGCTCTGGTTGCAGCTAGCTATTTTGTGACTCAAGTTCAGTCTGTTGTCAGCCGTAATGTCGATCCTATCGAGGGAGCTGTTGTCACTTTCGGTGTTTTTCAAGCTGGTACAACCAATAATGTCATAGCTGATACAGCTTTCTTGCATGGAACCATTCGAGCTCTCACACACAGCATGAGCCTCTTGGTTCAAAAACGTGTCAAAGCTATTGCTGAAGGTGTCGCAGCTGCTTTTGATATGGATGTGGAAGTTGAACTCAAGCAGGGAGGTTATTTACCAGTCGAAAACAACCCTGAACTAGCCTGTGAATTGATGACCTTCTTTGATGAAAAAGAGGGAATTGAACTAATCGACATCGAACCTGCCATGACAGGGGAAGACTTTGGGTATCTTCTATCAAAGGTTCCTGGTGTCATGTTCTGGCTTGGAATTGATAGTCCCTATGCTCTTCACCATCCACAGATGAGTCCTAAGGAAGAAGCTCTGGCTGTCGGTGTTGAGGCTGTATCAAGCTTTTTAGCCAAGAAAGCTGCGGAGTAAACAATGAAAAAAGCCCTACGCAAGCAGGTCTTGCAAGAACTTAAATCTCTATCCAAAGAAGAAAAGCAGAGCATGAACGATTGGCTCACAGAGCAGTTCTTTCAACATCCTTTTTATAAGGAAGCAAAAACCATCGCTACTTACCTGTCTTTTCCTCATGAATTTCAGACAGCTGAACTCATCGAACAAGCTCAAAAAGATGGGAAGACTATCCTCATTCCCAAAACTTATCCACAAGGGAAAATGGACCTGGTACTATATGAACCAGAGAAACTTGAAAAAAATTCTTTTGGTCTCCTTGAACCTCAGGGGGAAGCTATTGTCTTTGAGCCGTCTCAGATTGACTTGATCCATGTTCCCAGTTTAGCTTTCAACACTTCTGGCTATCGAGTTGGTTACGGCGGTGGCTACTACGACCGCTACTTAGAGCATTTCCCAGGCCACACTATCAGTACACTTTATCCTTGTCAGATTCAGGACTTCCATCCTGATCCACACGATATTCCCGTTGAGGAGGTACTCATCTATGAAAGAAATTTTTGATCGTCGTTATCCTGTCACGAGCTTCTTTCTCCTCGTGACAAGCCTGGTTTTTATACTCATGTTTCTAACCAGTGGTTTCAATTACACAAGCGCAGCCACCTTGTATAAATTCGGAGCTGTGTATCCCCCTGCTATCAAGGCCATGCCTGAACAAATCTGGCGCTTATTCTCCGCGACATTTGTCCACATTGGCTTGGAGCATTTTTTAGTCAATATGCTATCCCTTTACTTCTTGGGACGTCAGATGGAACAAATCTTTGGCTCTAAACAGTTTTTCTTTATCTACCTTCTATCAGGTATGATGGGAAATCTCTTTGTCCTCGTTTTTAGTCCCAATGCCATTACTGCTGGTGCTTCAACTGCCCTCTATGGTATGTTCGCTTCTATTGTCGTTCTCCGTTATGCCTCACGCAACCCCTATCTTCAACAGCTCGGTCAATCCTACCTCTCCCTCTTGGTCATCAACCTAGTAGGAAGTGTTTTAATGCCTGGGATCAGCCTTGCTGGACACGTAGGTGGAGCTGTCGGTGGCGCATTACTAGCTATCGTCTTCCCAGTTCTAGGCGAACGAAAGATATACAGCCCAGGCCAACGTGGTCTAGCAAGCCTAGCTTTCATTGTTTTATCAGCCTTGATGCTTTTTGTGGGCTTGTTATAAGCTAGTCTCATCTAGGGAGTATCTTTATTTTCAACAAAGATTAATTCACTTATCTCATATAAAAAGAAACTCTGAAAAAGCTTGTTTTTTTATTAGCTTCCCAGAGTTTCTTTTTATTTCTAGTTTTTTTAAAGATCAGACGGGTATATAGATTTTTTATCAATTTGATTGGATTTTTTTATAACCCTTCTTTCATGGCAAAGTAAGCACGCACTTTTGGTGCCACTTGCGTTCCAAAAAGTTCAATAGCTTTGAGAACTTGATCATGTGGCATAGAACCAAGTGGTAGGTGCAACATAAAGCGATCCAAGTCTAAATCTTCAATCATGCGGATCAACTTTTCTGCTACCTGGTCTGGATTTCCCACAAACATAGCGCCATTTGGACCAACTTGCTCCAAATATTGCTCATAGGTCATCTCCTGCCAGTGTGGTCGGTCTTTGGAAATCGCATCTACCACTTGCTTGGTCGGATGGAAATAATCTTTTACTGCCTGCTCGCCATCTTCAGCAATCCAGCCCCAAGAATGTGCTCCCACTTTCAGGTCTTTATCAGCATGACCAGATTCACTTCCAATCTCACGATAAGCCTGAATCAACTTTTTAAAATAGCGAGGATTCCCACCGATAATCGCATAGACAATCGGTAAACCAGCCTGAGCAATCTTCACTGTTGACTCTACATGACCACCTGTCGCCACCCACAAGGGCAATTTTTCCTGAACTGGACGTGGATATACTTCTTTTCCAGCAATGCTTTGGGTCAATTCTCCACGCTAGTTCACTTTGGTGTTTTCATTTGCCAGCTGGAGCAGGGCCAATTTTTCATCAAAGAGGGCTTCATAGTCTTTCAAGTCATATCCAAACAGTGGAAAGGACTCGGTGAATGAACCACGCCCAGCCATAATCTCAGCACGACCGTTTGAAAGGGCGTCGATAGTCGCATATTGTTGGAATAAACGGATGGGATCCATACTCGAGAGAATGCTAACGGCACTGGTCAAACGAATCTTCTTGGTATTCACCGCACCAGCTGCAGGGACAATCTCTGGCGCTGATACCGCAAAGTCCTCCCGATGATGCTCCCCAATGCCATAAACATCCAAACCAACCTTGTCAGCCAACTCAATCTCTGCTACTAGCTGACGGATTCGTTCGTCATGACTGTAAACTTGTCCAGTCCCCTCTAAGGCTGTTGTTTCTCCAAAGGTTGAAATTCCTAGTTCTACCATACTGATTTCCTCGTTTTTTTATTAGTTATCTGGGTATTTTATCACTAGTCAATTATAGTTGCAACGAATTTGCTCATTAGAAAAGGCCTTGATTAAGTAGACATTTTTAGTTCCTTGTGTGGCGGTGAGAGGTGAGGGTAAATCGTTGTAAAGACGATACCATCTATATCCCTTGCAACATTCTCTTCTGTGATGGTGAGAGCTTGGTGATGATTTTATAAGAAAAGTGAGATGAAAACCATCTCACTCTTTTTTATTCTTAAAACCCATTATTGTCGCTGAGTTCTTTGAACCAGTGGCCTGATTTTTTCAGGCGGCGTTCTTGCGTTTCAAGGTCAAGCTCGACCAAACCATAGCGATTTTTGTAACTATTGAGCCATGACCAGCAATCGATAAAGGTCCAGATCAAATAGCCTTTACAGTTGGCACTGTCTTCAATGGCACAATGAAGCTCACGCAGATGACCTTTGACAAAGTCAATACGATAATCATCCTGAATCATTCCATTTTCACGGAATTTGTCTTCACCTTCAACACCCATCCCATTTTCTGTCAGCATCCACTCAATATTACCGTAGTTTTCCTTGATGTTTTGGGCAATGTCATAAATCCCTTGCTCGTAGATTTCCCAACCGCGGTGTGGATTGATCTTACGACCTGGCATGACGTAAGGTTCATAGAAATGCTCAGGCAAGAGTGGGCTGTCAGGATGCTTAGCAAAACGCGGCGCCATGACACGCAAAGGTTGGTAATAATTCACTCCTAGGAAATCAACCGTATGCTCGCGAATAAGTTCTAACTCTTCGGCTGTGTACTCTGGTAACAAGTCATGCTCAGCCAAAATTTCCACTAACTCTTCTGGATAAGCTCCTAAAACAGACGGATCTAGGAAAGATTGTGCCTGGAAAGGTCAGCTATACGAGCAGCCTTGACATCCGCAGGATGCTGGCTACGTGGATAGGCTGGTGTCAAGTTGAGAACAATCCCAATTTTAGAGTCGGTCAAGACCTCATGGCAGGCTTTAACCGCAAGAGTACTTGCTAGTTGTGTATGGTAGGCAACCTTAACCGCTGCTTTGGCATCTACCTTATGAGGGTAATGGGCATCATAGAAATAGCCAAACTCTACAGGAACGATGGGTTCATTGAAGGTAATCCACTGGTCAACCAAGTCTCCGTAGGTTTCAAAACAGAAACGAGCATAGTCTTCATAAGCCTTAATAGTTGCTTTATTTTCCCAGCCATCGCCATCTTCTTGAAGGGCAAAAGGCAGGTCAAAGTGATAGAGATTGACTAAGAGGCGAATACCCTTGGCCTTGATGGCTTCAAATACCTGGCGGTAGAAAGCCACCCCTTGAGGATTGATTTCTCCACGGCCCTGTGGGAAAATACGAGACCACTGGATAGAAGTTCGAAAGGCTGTGTGGCCAGTTTCTAACAAAAGTTCGATATCCTTTTCCCAGTTTTCATAGAAGGTCGACGTTTTGTCTGGTCCAATCCCATTGTAGTAACGATTTGGCTCTACTTGGTACCAATAATCCCAGAGATTATCTCCCTTGCCGTCACCAGGCACTCGTCCTTCTGTCTGTGGTCCAGAAGTTGAAGAACCCCAGACAAAATCCTTTGGAAATTTTAGCATAGTACTACCTCTTTTTACGCTTTTAATGTTTATACTCTTCGAAAATCAAATTCAAACCGCGTCAACGTCGCCTTGCCGTATATGTGTTACTGACTTCGTCAGTTCTATCCACAACCTCAAAACGGTGTTTTGAGCAACCTGCGGCTAGTTTCCTAGTTTGCTCTTTGATTTTCATTGAGTCTTACTTTCTCTCATTATACAGAAAAAACAAGGCAAAAACTAGTTACATTTTTGTCTTGTTTTTCTTCTGATTATAGATTTTATTTATTTGTTAGGATTTCAAGAGTTTCAAGCAAGTTATCTGCGTGAACTTCGATTGTATCTCCTGTCGCCTTGATCTTCACTTCTACGATACCGTCGGCTGCTTTCTTCCCAACAGTGATACGGATTGGAAGACCGATCAAGTCGCTATCGCTGAATTTAACTCCGACACGTTCGTTACGGTCATCTGTCAAGACTTCATAGCCTTTATTGACTAAGGCTTCTTCGATACGATTAGTCAATTCAAGACTTGCTTCGTCCTTGACATTAACTGGAATCAAGTGCACATCAAACGGTGCCAATTCTTTAGGGAAATTGATTCCCCAAGCGTAACGGTATTCCCCTTTAGGAGTTTTTATTAACAAAGAGGCGAGCGTGTTGCTCCATAACGGCTGAAAGGAGACGGCTAACACCGATACCGTAGCATCCCATGATGATTGGCACAGCACGGCCATTTTCATCCAAGACATCTGCACCCATACTTGCTGAGTAACGAGTACCCAGTTTAAAGATGTGACCAATTTCGATACCACGCGCAAAGTTGAGAATACCTTGTCCGTCTGGAGAAATCTCACCCTCACGGACTTCACGGATGTCCACATACTCAGCAGTGAAGTCACGACCTGGATTCACACCAGTCAAGTGGTAGCCATCTTCGTTGGCACCAACAACAGCATTGCGGCTATCTTGTACCTTGCGGTCTGCGATAATCTTAACATTTTCTGGAAGGTCTACTGGCCCAAGAGAACCAAAGTCAGCTCCCAATAATTCTTTGACTTCTGCCTCAGTTGCAGGTTCTAAGAAATCTGCTCCAAGGTAGTTTTTCAATTTGACTTCATTGAGTTGGTCATTGCCTACGAGTAGAGCCACAACTGGTTCCTCATCTGCGATATAAACCAAGGTCTTGATGGTTTGCTCTTCAGAGACATTCAAGAAGGCTGCGACTTCATCAATCGATTTGACACCTGGTGTTTCCACGCGAGCCACTTGATCTTCAGTCACAACACGATTGCTTGGTTTGTACTCGTTGGTTGCCATTTCCAAGTTGGCTGCATAGCTTGATTCACTTGAGTAGGCAATGGTATCTTCACCAGAAACCATCCATTTGAGCAATTCAGCCTTGATTTCTTCTTGCACTTGATCAGGAATCTCGTCAAATGATGTAACAGACTTGTCTAAAACAACCCAACGGTCAAGGTCTGTACGAGCAGGTGTGATGGCCATAAACTCTTGGCTATCCTTACCACCCATGGCTCCACCGTCACCGATGATTGCTTTGAAGTCCAAACCACTACGAGTGAAGATACGCTCATAGGCTGCTTTGTACTCATCATAAGTTACATCCAAGCTATCGTAGTTAGCATGGAAGCTATAACCATCTTTCATGATGAACTCACGGGTACGAAGAAGTCCATTACGTGGACGTTTCATCACGATACTTAGGCTGGATTTGATACAAGTTCAAAGGTAATTGCTTGTAAGACTTGACAGAATCACGGACAATAGCTGTGAAAGTTTCTTCGTGAGTTGGACCCAAGATAAAGTCTGACTTCTCACGGTTTTTCAATTTGTACAAGTCCTCACCGTAAGTTTCATAACGACCAGATTCACGCCAAAGATCTGCACTAAGAAGGGCTGGAGCCAACATTTCAACAGCACCAATCTTGTCAAACTCTTGACGCATGATCTTCTTAGCTTTTTCGATAACACGGTTAGCAAGCGGTAGGTAAGAGTAAACTCCTGCTGATACTTGGCGAACATAACCAGCACGCAACATAAGGGCGTGGCTGATAACTTGAGCATCGCTTGGCATTTCGCGAAGCGTTGGGATAAGCATTTTACTTTGTTTCATAATGACTCCTCTAATTCTTAAAAGAAGGTACGCATGATGTCGTTCCAAGTCACGGCGAGCATCAAGACGACCATAATGACAACTCCGACCAGAGTGACATAGGTTTCAATTTCTTGTTTTAGTGGTTTGCGGCGAATAGCCTCAATAATATTGAGCACGATTTTCCCACCATCGAGTGCAGGAATCGGAATCAGATTGAAAATCCCGATATTGATGGAAATCATAGCCAAGAAGTACAAGACATTTTCCAGTCCGTTCTTGGCAGCATCGCTACTTGCCTTAAAGATAGCAACGGGACCACCTAGTTTATTCAAATCTGGTTGGAATATCAAGCTTTTCAAAGCATTGAGAATTCGCAAGGCTGAATCAGCCGCAGTTGTAAATCCACCCATAAACATAGACCAGATATCTGATTTGAGTCTCGGCTGGACACCCAAGATATAACGCCCTTGGCTTTCCTCAGGTGTCACACTCACTTGTTTTTCAGTTCCATTTTCAGAGACTGTCACATCCAAAACGGGCGCTGTTTTGTCCTTGGTTTCTGCATCAACCGCCTGGATCAGATCTGACCAGTTTGAAATCTCATAACTTCCGACCTTAGTGATTTGGGCCGTATTTTCAACTCCAACCTTAGCCAAAGCGCTATCTGGAATAATACTGAAATTGTTCGTTTGCGTATCACGAACGCCACCTTGCACGAAAATCAAAATCCAGAAGACGATAACTCCTAGGATAAAGTTATTCATAGGACCAGCAAAGTTGGTAATCAATTTGCCCCAGACAGTCGCATTTTGATATTGGACGTCTAAAGGAGCGATACGAACTTCCGTTCCATCAGCTTCCACGATGGTTGCATCATGGTCAACTGAGAAAGTCTTCTCCTCTTCTAAGACCAAGCCTCTAATAAAGAGTTTATCCTCAAAATCAAACTGAGTAACCTGCGTGGGTAAAGCAGTCTGGTCAACCTTTTTCCCAGAGAGATTGATACGCTTGACCTTACCATCCGCTGCCAATGTTAGACTTGCAGGGGTTCCAGTCTTAATCTCTGTCGTATCTTCACCCCAACCTGCCATACGAACGTAACCACCCAGTGGCAGGAGACGAATAGTATAAGCAGTCCCATCTTTTCCGATGTGGGCAAAGATTTTGGGCCCCATACCGATGGCAAATTCACGAACTAAAATCCCGGACTTCTTAGCAAAGTAAAAATGCCCGAACTCGTGAACTACCACGATAATCCCAAAAACTAGGATAAATGTTAGTAATCCTATCATTTAATTTCTATTTACCTTTCCTTAAAATAAGCCAAAGAGATGCATAATAGGGAAAACGACTAGCATACAGTCAAAACGATCCAGTACCCCACCATGACCAGGGATAAACTTGCCTGAATCTTTGACACCAAAGTGGCGTTTCATGGCACTTTCAATCAAATCCCCCAACTGACCGGCTAGACTAAAGAAAATAGCAAAGACCATCATTTTGTAAATCCCATAAGGTAAAGCGACAGTGCTATCAACTAGCATAAAGATCAAAGTCACTAGCATAGCAGCCAAGATACCTCCTATAGCACCCTCTATGGTCTTGTTAGGGGAAACTCTCGGAGCTAGTTTTCTCTACCAAACTTCATCCCTACCAGATAAGCACCACTATCAGTTGCCCAGACCATACACAGTCCCAAAAGAGCCTTATCCAAACCTGCAATACGAGCATCGACCAAAGCATTAAAGCCAAAGCCAACATAAAAGCTCATGGCAATCGGAAAAACAGCATCCTCAATGGTATAGTTCTTGCTAAAAACCGTTGCTCCCAGCAAAATGAGAATCACGACACTATAAGCAACAACGTTCCCATCTACAGGCAAAAACTTCAAGTAATTTTCCAAGGGAATGGTTAGAAAAAAGGTTGCTAGTAAGGTCAAGAGTCCTTCAGGTGTCATGGTATTTAACCCCTTCATGCGAAGCAACTCATGGACTCCCAACATAGCCACAAGTCCCATGACAATCTGGAGCCATAATCCCCCAATCGCTAAGATTGGTATAAAGATAGCCAAGGCTAAGATAGCAAAGAGAGTTCTCTTTTGTAAATCCTTTATCATAATATCTCCTACACTCCTCCAAAGCGACGGTTGCGACGATTGTACTCGATGATAGCTTCTTTCAAGGCTTCCTCATCAAAGTCAGGCCACAAGACATCCGTGAAATAGAGCTCGCTATAAGCAGCCTGCCAAGGCAAGAAATTACTCAAACGAAGCTCCCCACTGGTCCGAATAATCAAGTCAGGATCTCGCAAGACTTTTGGCAAACGCCCCGTAAAGAGGTATTCTCCAATCAACTCTTCTGTGATACCACCAGGGTTGATTTTAGCATCTAAAACATCCTGCGCAATCAGCTTGACAGCTTGTGTAATCTCAGCTCGTCCACCATAATTAAGGGCAAAATTAAGAATCAAACCTGTGTTTAACTTGGTCAACTCCTCTGCCTTTTTTAAAGCTTCAAAAGTCTGCTTCGGCAAACGATCAGTCTCCCCGATCATTTGAATCTTCATGTTTTTTTGGTGCAATTCGGGGACATACTTATCATAAAATTCAACAGGTAAGTTCATGATAAATTTGACTTCCTGATCTGGACGGGTCCAGTTTTCAGTTGAAAAGGCATAGACTGTCAAGGCTTTGACGCCCATATCGCTAGCAGCAATCGCTACCTTTCTCAAAGCATCCATTCCAGCCTTATGGCCAAAGACTCTCGGTTGCATCCGTTTTTTAGCCCAACGGCCATTCCCATCCATGATCACACCGATGTGATCTGGCACCATTGTGGGGGTTTCTATTGCTTTATCTTTTTTTAAAAATCCAAACATGATTGTATTCCTATTCAAAAAAATCTATCATTTCATTATACCATATTTTTTTCACTTTTTCTTCTATTATCATCCATTATTCTAAGGCGAAATTTTCCATATATATCCTGCACCTCCAGTATATCAAGCCTTGCAATTCCTAAAGAAAGTTGATACAATAAAACCATAGAGATTCAATCCTTGTTCAGCCACAGGGATTTTTTATTGAAAGGATTTTATCATGTCAAAGACACTCCAACGTAAAAAACAATTAAGAAACAGCCTTCGTCGCTCAGGTGCTTTTTCAAATACTGTAAACAAGGTTATCGAAGAAACAAAGAAAGTCGTGAAACATGCTGAAAAAGCAGCAAGTGATGCAGGTAAAGCTGTCTCTAAGAAGGTTGAAAAAACTGTAGAAGCAACCAAAGAGCAGGCTCAAAAAGTTACAAGCTCTGTAGAGGAATTTGCAGCTAACCTAGGGGGACTTTCAGTAGATCGCGCTAAAACTTTCTATGATGAAGGTATCAAGTCTGCAGCTGACTTCAAAAAAACTGGACAGAAAAAAAGAACTCCTTGCCTTGAAAGGAATCGGTCCAGCTACGATCAAGAAATTAAAAGAAAACGGCATCAAGTTCAAGTAATCTTTCTTGTTCCTTGCTTTTCCGTCAAAAACTTGTTAAAATAAAGCCATTAGAGGTGTTTTGAGTCCCACATTTTACAGAAAGTGGCGGTGCTGAGAAGTCCACAAATGTGTCAAAACTGGTTGCTAATGGATGAAATTAAAAAATGAAATATAAATGTCTTTTTGTTTAAAAGACGAGAGATGCGGGCTCTGCCCGAAATTGGGTGGTACCGCGGATTAAACACATTCGTCCCTGTCAGATTGATGACAGGGGCGATTTTTTTGTTGCAGCCTAGCAAAAGGAAGTTGTCATGAAACAATCTTTTAAAACCAGCAAACTCTACTATGGTTTTCCTATCTTCATCTTGGGCTATCAGGATCAGAACTTTGGACACAATATTACGACCTGCAGTTCCTCTTATAGCCTGGGCGATTGGCTGGTCATCGGTGTTGGTGCTGAGGAAAATGCGGCTGACCAGATTAAGCATTATCAACAGTTCACTGTGAACATACCTGACGAAAACCACATGCTTGAGATGGAACAGGCTGGCTTTATCAGCCATCGGGAGAAATTGAAACACCTGGGGCTTGTCTACGAGATTTCTGAGCAGACTCAGGCTCCTATTTTGGAGGCTTGTCCAGTCGTTTTGGACTGTCAGGTAGATCGGATTATCGAGGAAGATGGCATCTGCCATATCTTTGCCAAGATTCTTGAGCGACTGGCTGATCCAGAGTTCTTGGATGACAAGGGCCATTTTAAAAATGACCGCTTTACGCCGACTTACTTTATGGGGGATGGCCATCAGCGCGTTTATCGTTATCTAGATGACCGAGTCGATCCCATGGGAAGCTTCATTAAGAAAGCGAGGAAGAAGAATGACAAGAACTGAGTTACCCGAACGAATCGAAACGGAGCGTCTGGTCTTGCGAGTCCGTACAGTTGCGGATACTGAGGATATCTTTGACTATGCCAGTCGTCCAGAAGTCTCCTACCCAGCAGGTTTTCCACCTGTCAAGACCTTGGAAGATGAGATTTATTATCTAGAGCACATCCTTCCTGAGCGCAATGAAAAGGACAATCTCCCAGCTGGTTACGGAATTATCGTTAAAGGAACCGATACAATCATTGGTTCTGTCGATTTTCCCCGTCGCTACGAAGACGATGTGCTGGAGATTGGCTATACCTTGCACCCAGACTATTGGGGCCGAGGCTTTGTGCCCGAAGCAGCACGTGCCTTGATTGATTTAGCTTTACAGAATTGAACCTACACAAGATTGAACTAACTTGTTTTGGTTACAATGTCCAAAGTCAACGAGTCGCTGAGAAACTTGGTTTCACCCTTGAAGCTCGCATAAGAGACCGTAAAGATGCCCAAGGCAATCGCTGTGATGATTTGAGATACGGCTTGCTGAAGAGTGAGTGGGAGGCGGATTGATGCATGTTTTCATCATTGGAGCTCCAGCCTCAGGGAAAATGACCATTGGTCAGGAACTTTCGAAACTCACCGGTGCGACTCTCTTTTTCAACCATCAACCAATAGATTTCGCACTCGAAATCTATCAGGATTTTACAGAAGAAATGTGGGAATTTGTTCGTAGCGTTAACTTTTCTTTTCTTGGAACAAGCGCCAGGCATCATCGGTCGGTGATTTTAACAGGTGTAACTGATTTTTCAAATCAATACCATCTGATGTATTTGAAGGATATTCAAGATTTATTAAATGAGTATCATCAAGAGATTCTCTTTGTTGAATTAGAAACGTCTCTTGAGGAGCGCTTACGTCGCAATCGGACGGAGAATCGGTTGAAATACAAACCCTTGAAACGGAATTTTGAGGTATCTGAAAGAGAAATTTTAGAGACTGATAAAACAAATCAACTTAATTCTCAAAAGCAACCGAGTGGTCTTCACCACTATCTGAAAATTGATAATACGAATCTGTCTGCAAAAGAAGTCGCAAAGCAGATTCAAGAAAAAATGAAAACAATAGAGAAAGGACAAATACATATCTAAACAACTTCAAGAAGATGTTCTCAAGACTCAAGGAGTTCAAAAGTCTAAAACTTTTTCAATCACGATTTCTACCACCAAACGTAACTAGAAAACTCCACCTTGCTTACGCTTTGGGCACAATCTTCAAAGTCAACGAATCGCTGAAAAAGTGGTTTTTCCCATTAATGCTTATATCTCTAAGGCAGTTGAGATAGGACCTATTGAAGAATGAATTAAAGGAGAAATAGATGCCTAAAAAGAAAAATAGAAAAAAAGAATTAAAACGCCAGCAAAAGTTGGATATCAAAGTTATTTCTGAAGAAGAGGCTGCTTGGACAGAAATCATGGCCAAAAAAATCCAACTTTTTGTAGAACGTCGGACCATTCAAAATTTCGATGAACTACATACAGCAGTGATGCAATATGCTGATGAACACGGAGAGTATCCAGATGTTCAGCTAATCAATTACCAACTGAAAAATGGAATTTTTGACTGGCATGAAGATCATGCTTTATTTAGAGAAGCCATGCATACTCCGAATACACAGAAGCGAAATAAACTGTTAAAGCAAGTTTTTAAAAAAATCAATCCAGATTATTTTTGCTGCTGATTTCCACCTATTCTTATCAGAAGTTGAAGATTTTTGATTTGCCAAGCTTTTAAAAAAAAGTATTGGATTTTTGAAATTCTAGTTTTTAGAAAAATGGAAAATGAACGGATACAATAGTTGGAATTATTTTGAAGCACGCCCCTATCCTGTCTGCTCTTATGTTTCTGATTGAATATTATATGACGGAGAACTTAAATTATAAGGCTTTTAGAATTGATTAATCTATATTTGAGTAAGCGACCAGAACGTTTTCCTCCTAATTTTGTCTTCTGTATGCTTTCCTTGTATCATATTACTGGTCAGGAACTAAAGGTTGAGCGCTTCTACCGCGAAGAATTAAATAACGGGAAACGGGACGATACCGTTCTTATTCATGCCATCATCTCTGCTTTTTTTCTCAAGGAAAAATTGAGGAAGCTAGTCAGCTATTTGCAAAAATTAGTGGAAATCAATGATGAAGCTGTTGAATTCTTTATAGAGGAAGATTGGCAATTCAAAGTTATAGATATCGAAGACCAAGAATGTTATTGCCCAAATTCAGTTGAATCGTTACAAGCTAGTTTGTATCCTCTATTTGATTATTTACTAGAAAATATTATTTTAACAAAAATTTCTAACAAACGAGGCCAAGAAGTTCCGTCGTAAACCAGTATTTTCGAAGCATTCCAGTATGATAAAAACTTTATCAGAGGTATCCGACTGGTACTCCTTTATGAGCGAGGAAAAAATGAAGGGAATCCGGATGGATCTTGTTCACATCTTTGTTGAAAATGGGATTCGTAGGTCTACAGATTTCAAAAAAATGGACCGAAAAAGAAGTTCTCGCTTTGAAGGAATTGGTCCCGCTACCGTTCAAAAAAACTGAAAGAAAACGGTATACAGTTTAAGAACGAGAAGTAATTGTTTATTGAAGGGAGGAGGTGGAATTGACTTGAATGAAATTTCTAATTTCATCCTGTATACTACATCCAATGGCGACGTTCAGCTAGATATCCTTTTACAAGATGAAAATCTTTGGTTAACTCAAAAAGGTCTTGCGGAGCTCTTTGGAGTTGAACGAAGTGTCATTACAAAAGCACTTGAAAAACATTTATGATAGTGGTGAGTTGGATAAGGTGTCAACTTGTGCAAAATTTGCACAGGTTCAACAAGAGGGAAATAGAACTGTTCGGCGTAAACTTGAATATTACAATCTGGATGCTATCATTTCAGTCGGCTATCGTGTAAATTCCAGTAAGGCTACTCAATTTAGAATTTGGGCAACTAAGACCTTGAAAGAATTTATCATCAAAGGTTTTATTTTAGATGATGAACGCTTGAAACAAGGACAGACAGTTTTCGGACAAGATTATTTCCGTGAGCTTTTAGAACGGATTCGTTCTATTCGTTCTAGCGAGCGCCGAATTTATCAACAAATTACGGATATCTTTGCTGAATGTGCCATAGATTATGATAGAAACTCAGATATTACTAAAAAAACTTCTATGCTATGGTGCAAAAATAAATTTTCATTATGCAATTACTGGAAGTACGGCTGCAGAAATTATCTATCAGCAAGCCGATGCTAGTAAAGAAAAAAATGGGCTTAACGACTTGGAAGAATGCACCTGATGGACGAGTTCTCAAATCAGATGTAACTGTAGCCAAAAATTATTTGCAAGAAAAAGAAATTCGACAACTAGAACGGACTGTTACAGCCTATTTTTGATTATATCGAGGGTTTGGTTGAACGCCGTAATACTTTTTACAATGCGAGGATTGGCAGATAGTATTGATCGCTTTCTATCTTTTTAATGAATATGAAATCTTAGAAGGAAAAGGAAGTATTTCCAAGAAACAAGCAGACTCAAAAAGCCATCCAGGAGTATGAAAAAAATTTAACCGCACTCAACAAATCATATCAGACTTTGATAAACATATTATGAAGATAATGAGAGAAAGTTAATGTAAAATTTCACCGTTTCTTTGCTTATAGAAGATAATGATAAAAACAAGATGAGTTGAATCAAAGCCTATCTTCTACATACTAATTTTATTTAAAGATATTAACTAGAAAGGACACACACATGTCTAAAGAACTTTCACCTAAATACAATCCAGCCGAGGTTGAGGCTGGTCGTTACCAAAAATGGCTTGACGAGGATGTTTTCAAGCCTTCAGGCGATAAAAAGGCTAAGCCTTATTCAATCGTCATTCCACCACCAAACGTAACTGGGAAACTCCACCTTGGTCACGCTTGGGATACAACTTTGCAAGATATCATCATCCGTCAAAAACGCATGCAAGGTTTTGACACCCTTTGGCTTCCAGGGATGGACCACGCTGGGATTGCAACTCAGGCTAAGGTTGAGGAGCGCTTGCGTGGTGAGGGCATCAGCCGTTATGACCTCGGTCGTGAGAAATTCCTCGAAAAGGTCTGGGAATGGAAAGACGAATATGCCACTACTATCAAGGAACAATGGGGCAAGATGGGTCTCTCTGTAGACTACTCTCGCGAACGTTTCACTCTTGACGAAGGTTTGTCAAAAGCCGTTCGCAAGGTCTTTGTGGACCTTTACAAGAAAGGCTGGATCTACCGTGGTGAGTTTATCATCAACTGGGATCCAGCAGCTCGCACAGCCCTTTCTGATATCGAGGTGATTCACAAGGACGTCGAAGGTGCCTTCTACCACATGAACTACATGCTAGAAGATGGTTCACGCGCCCTTGAAGTTGCGACCACTCGCCCTGAGACTATGTTTGGGGACGTTGCCGTTGCGGTCAATCCAGAAGACCCACGCTACAAGGATTTGATCGGTAAAAACGTCGTCCTTCCTATCGCTAATAAATTGATTCCAATCGTTGGAGACGAACACGCAGATCCTGAGTTTGGTACTGGTGTCGTGAAAATCACACCTGCCCATGATCCAAACGACTTCTTAGTTGGTCAACGCCATAACTTGCCACAAGTTAACGTCATGAACGATGACGGAACCATGAATGACTTGGCCTTCGAATTTGCAGGTATGGATCGCTTTGAAGCTCGTAAGGCAGTCGTTGCTAAGTTAGAAGAAATCGGTGCTCTCGTTAAAATCGAAAAACGTGTCCATAGCGTTGGTCACTCAGAGCGTACAGGTGTTGTGGTTGAGCCACGCTTGTCTACGCAATGGTTCGTGAAGATGGACCAATTGGCTAAATGCTATTGCCAACCAAGACACAGAGGACAAGGTAGAATTCTACCCACCTCGTTTCAACGATACCTTCCTCCAATGGATGGAAAATGTCCATGACTGGGTAATCTCTCGTCAGCTCTGGTGGGGTCACCAAATCCCTGCTTGGTACAATGCTGAGGGGGAAATGTACGTTGGCGAAGAAGCTCCAGAAGGTGACGGATGGACTCAGGACGAAGACGTCTTGGATACTTGGTTCAGTTCTGCCCTCTGGCCATTCTCAACTATGGGCTGGCCTGATGTCGACTCAGAAGACTTCAAACGTTACTTCCCAACTTCAACCTTGGTAACAGGTTACGACATCATCTTCTTCTGGGTGTCTCGTATGATCTTCCAATCATTGGAATTCACTGGCCGTCAACCATTCCAAAACGTGCTTATCCACGGTCTCATTCGTGATGAGCAAGGACGCAAGATGTCTAAGTCACTCGGTAACGGGATTGACCCGATGGATGTTATCGAGAAATACGGTGCTGATGCCCTTCGCTGGTTCCTTTCAAACGGTTCTGCACCTGGTCAAGACGTGCGCTTCTCTTACGAGAAAATGGATGCTTCATGGAACTTCATTAATAAAATCTGGAACATCTCTCGCTACATCCTCATGAACAATGAAGGCTTGACCCTTGAGCAAGCAACTGCCAATGTGGAAAAAGTTGTTAACAAGGAAGCTGGAAATGTCACAGACCGCTGGATTCTCCACAACCTCAATGAAACGATCGGCAAAGTCACTGAAAACTTTGACAAGTTTGAATTTGGTGTGGCTGGACACATCCTCTACAACTTCATCTGGGACGAGTTTGCGGACTGGTACGTTGAGTTGACCAAGGAAGTCCTTTATAGTGATAATGAAGAAGAGAAAGTCATCACACGTTCTGTTCTCCTTTATACTTTGGACAAGATCCTTCGTCTCCTTCACCCAATCATGCCATTTGTGACAGAGGAAATCTTTGGACAAATTTCAGAAGGCTCTATTGTTACAGCAGAATATCCAACTGTCAACCCAGCCTTTGAAGACCTTGCGGCTCACACTGGTGTGGAAAGCCTCAAAGACTTGATCCGTGCAGTTCGTAATGCGCGTGCGGAAGTAAACGTAGCACCAAGCAAGCCTATCACGATTCTTGTTAAAACAAGCGATAGTGAATTGGAATCCTTCTTTAACAGCAATGTCAACTACATCAAACGCTTCACAAATCCAGAACACTTGGAAATCGCATCAAACATCCCTGCACCTGAACTCGCTATGTCAAGCGTCATCACAGGAGCAGAAATCTACTTGCCACTCGCTGACCTCCTCAATGTCGAAGAAGAACTGGCTCGTCTCGATAAGGAACTAGCTAAATGGCAAAAAGAACTGGATATGGTCGGTAAGAAGCTCTCTAACGAACGCTTCGTAGCCAATGCCAAACCAGAAGTCGTCCAAAAAGAACGCGACAAACAAGCCGACTACCAAGCGAAATACGACGCGACAGTCGCACGTATTGATGAGATGAAGAAGTTGGTGAAATAAACATAGAAACACGGTGATAAACCGTGTTTTTTTGGTATAATAAATCTTAATGGATGAAAAAAATATGAGACGTGAAACAAGATTTTTTAAAAAAATAATGGAATTTATTACACAAATAATAAGCTTGCAAATATCATGATAGATAATCTAGAAATTGATTATGATGGTAATTTTACTTTACTAGAGCTTGCTGTCGGTGAAGGACATATCTTATGTCTTATTTTGAGAAAAATTGCTATACCACAAGCAAAATTGTGATTCAAATAAAATTAAAGATTTTCTTGAAAATAACATATATGCCTTTGATATGAGAGAAGATGCTATAAAAAAATTTGTATTGATAATTTAAATCAAATCTTATGGGAATATTTCCCAAATCTAAATGTGAGTTGGAACGTTTTTTTCAAATGGATATTTTTAGAAAAAGAGAAATTACTAAACAAGAAGAATAAGTTTGATTTTTATTATTAGTAATCCTCCTTATGTTTCAAGACGTAACTTAAGTGCTGAAACAGCTGAGTACCTTAAAGCTAACAGTTCTTTTTTTGTCAGAAGTATAATTTTGATTTATATTATTATTTTTTTGAAGTTGCTTTTAGAATTTTTGGAATAGAGTTGGTAATTTCGTTTTTTTATAACCCCTAATAGTTACCTCAAATCTCGTGGGGCAGAAAAAAATTACTTAGAGTTCTAGTCAATGAGAAATTAATTGAAAAAGTAATAGATTTTCAAGATAAATTGAATTTTGAAGGTGCAACGACTTTTACAGCAATCACAAAGCTATCTGACAATAACGATGAGATTGTAATCTTTGATTCTGACAATTGTATTCTTAAAAAAACATAAAAATATGAAACTTTATTAAGAAATGAAAACGTGTTTATTTTTTTCTGAACATTTTTCCAACTTTAAATGAAGATGTAATTCAACTAAATGAAATAGCAAATGTTAGAAATGGTTTAGCTACTTTACAAGATAAAGTTTTTGTCATTAAAGAATGTGAAATTATTGAACGGAATAATAAAGAGATACTTTTTTTCAAAAAAATAAAAAAATATTATTTAATTGAATCAGAAATTATTAAGAAACTAGTCCGGCCCTCTGATATTAGCCAAGAAAATATAGTTATTTTTCCCGTATAATTCAAAAAAATAGACCAATATTAGAATTTAAAAAGAAGTTTCCACTAACTTATAGATATCTAGAAGAGGCTCTATCAGAAGAGTATAAAAAAATAAATACGGAATTTTTTTCGGAAGAACTCAAGGATTTTTTAGGATATGATAACAGTAAAGTAATTATTCCAAAAGTGGCTGATTTGAAAAACTCACCATTTAAATTTATTACTGAGGGATTTGTTCAGTCAGGTCTATCAATTACATTTTTTTGAAGATTATAGTAATCGAGTGTTGACTAGAATAGTAGACTATTTGAATTCACCAACTGTTTTTGAACTACTTATCTAATATTTCTAAAAACTATGCAGCGGGTTATCAAAATATTAGCTCTACCGATTTAAAAATATATTGAAATCCCAAAAAGATTATTGGAGGATAATGTATGGCAGAGACATTAAAATATATTGTTGAAGATAAAGTCTTGGCTGAAGTATTAGGTAGAAATAACTTTTCTACAAAGGAGTCAGCTGTCTTAGAGTTAGTAAAAAATGCCTATGACGCAGGTGCTGAAAATTTAACTATTTCGTTTAAAAAGTCAAATACTACTGGAAAACTTTTTATTGAGATAGTTGATGATGGAATTGGCATGAGTAGCGAGGACATCAAAAATGCTTGGATGCATGTTGGTAAATCTACTAGAGACTATATAGATACCAAAACAGGAAGAGTTTTTGCTGGTTCTAAAGGAATAGGAAGATTTGCGCTTGCCAGATTGGGCGAAGTTATTGAACTACGTTCTCATAAAGATGAAAATTCTAAGATTAAATGGACGACAGACTGGGAAAAATCTAAACTGGAAAGTATAGAAGAAACTAATGATAAACATGGTACAATAATTAGAATTTATGATCTCAGAGATAAATGGTCTTCTAGAAATATTGCCCCATTAAAAGATTATTTAAGTAAAGTTTACTACGATGATAAAATGGAAATTACCCTTGATTATCAAACAGATGGAATTACTATTACAAATATGACGGAGAATATATGGGAAAATCCAAAAAAATTGGTGAGAATTTTGTTGATTCTATTGAAATGAATTATGATTCTAGTTCCCAAAAATTACATATTAAACTAACATTAGATGAATTCAAAAGTTCTGTTGAAAAAGATTGTGGGCTATTCTATCAGAGGAAAGGAGGTTACTTTAGATGTTATTTCAGAGTTAAAAAGATATTATAAGACTATTAAAGGAAGATGAAGAAGACAGGGAAGTTACGGAAGAGGAAATTAAGAATGTGTTGTTAGAATTAGGTGATTTTTCTGGAAGATTATATTTTAGTCTAGTGTCCATTGCAGAAAAGGACTTTGAGAAATTCGAGTATAAATATAAAACTTTACCAAATAGATATACTTATGGTGTGATTTTATACCGAAATGCCTTTTAGTATCGATTCATTTGAAGGGCGACGAGATTGGTTGAAACTATCACAAAGAGCTGTATCTTCACCTGCAGCGGCCACGCATCCAAATGGTTCGTGGAGAGTGAGACCTAATCAAGTTTCAGGGCATGTCTCAATTGATAAAAAGAGGAACAAATATATAGAAGATATATCTAATAGACAAGGTGTTGTAGAGAATATTTACTACCATATCTTTTTAGAAATTATACATATCGCTTTAAAAGAGTTTGAGTCGTATCGTCAAGGAATTATTAGAGCAATCAACGAATACCAGACTACACTATTAGAAAAAAAGCAATTTATAATGAACAAAAAGAGACTACTGCCGAGGAGATTGTTCGAGATACCATTGAAAAATCCAGATAGAATTACAGAGTTAACCAAGACTGATTTTGAGAAAATCCAAGAAAAGTTGAATGATCAAAGAAAAGTTATAGATATTCTCGGAGAAGATAGAAAAAGAATTGAAGAGGATTATCGTTATGAGGTTCAATTATTGAATGTTTTATCGACTCTACAATTAAAAGTAAGCTCATTAAGTCACGAGGTTAAAAATAACAGAAATTCTATCGCGGCAAATCCAACCAAAATACAAGAAGTTTTGAAAAGAAAGTATGACTGGGATGCACTGAAACTTGATAAACCTAGTTCTAGAAACTTACCTCTGCTCATTGAGACACTCTCCAATGATTTAGAAAAAGTCTTAGATTTAGCTGATACAATCATTGATGAAACTAAAAAAGATAACTTTGTTGTCAAAGAGTTTAAACTGGATGAGTTAACTGGTTTAATTATCAATAAGTGGCAACAACAATATAATTGGGTGAACTTTATAATCAAAGTAGAACATGACAAAAAAATCACAATTTCTTATGATTTACTAATGGTAATACTTGATAATTTAATTTTTAAATAGTATTCAAAATAATGAAAAATGTTAGTGGGCTGTCAATAACTATCGAATTGAGTTATAGGGATGGAAATCTTGATTTAGTATATTCTGACAATGGCAAAAGGATTAGATGCTAAGTATAAAGACAAACCGGAGAAAATTTTAAATGTGCATGAGACTACAAGAGAAGATGGACATGGACTTGGAATGTGGATAGTGAGTAATACGATATACAAATTAGGAGGAGAAATTAAAATAAATCCCTAATTATCAAGGATTCCACCTTTCCGCTTCTATATTAATTAATGAAAGTGAAGACTAACAATGACTTGTGATATAAAGCTAACATATATCGATGATAAGCTAGATCCTCTTCTAGTTGACTATTTGTACACTATAAGTGAGAATGAGCATATTTTTTTGAATATGATGAGTATAATTTTGATAGTAGCAAGGATAGCTATCAAAGTTTACTAGAAAATACTAACATAGCTTCTTCAGACATCATTATTGTCGATTCAAAGCTTTTTTTGAAAATGAATTCGCAGATTCAAAATCTAAATTCACTGGGCAGGAACTGAAGATTATTTATGCTATAGCAAATCCTTTTTATTAAAAATTATTGTTATCACACAAAAATAATGATCTTTCAAAGTATGGAGTAATTAAAAAAATTTGCAACATCTAGAGAGTGTTCAGGAAGAGAGCAAGAGGAAGCGAATAAATATTATGATAATGTTCTTAGGAAAGAGATAGAAACATTAATAAAAAAATGTAAAAGAAGTAAGAAACGTTGGTCAATTATTATCTGAAAAATATTTTTATCGTATGAAGATAGCTTAATTGTTGAGAAGGCAAATAATTTAATTAGTAAAATTCCTAGTTATAAAGATTTAACAGACGAAAAAAAATCAACGAATTAATTGACTTAGTCAAGAAAGATATTGAGGAAAATAATGATTGATTACAGATTTACAAATTTCGAAAAGTATAACTACTCAGATGTAAAGCAACAAAAGAATGCATTAGGAAAAGAAATTGATGAGAAAGCAATCAGCAATATCGGACTTCATTATGATAAAATCAAACCTAAAGAATCAAAAATATTATGAAAGATTTGAAGAAATTTACTACCATAAATGTGCCTATTGTGGAGTTAACACAGCTATAAATCCAGCTTCTTTATATGAAATTGATCATTTTTTTCAACGAATTACAAAACAACATTTGGTTCGGATGATTTATCAGTAAATATAATTGATAATCTAATATTATCTTGTAGAAATTGTAATCAATCAAAAAAAGAGTTTGAGGTGAATGATATTCATAATATTATTCATCCAGATAGTATAGAAATTAAAGGAGTCTTTAATAGAGGAGAACATTTTGAAATAGAAATTGTACATCAATTTTACAAAAACGAAGCAATTCAAAGTTTTTTTATAACAAAATGAAATTCCACTATCGCTTTAGAAAAACTAGATTATCTTCTTTTTGAATTTATATTTCCTTAAGGAAAAAAACTTCCTAAATACGAAAAGTTATTTAGCAAACTATTGGAATTTCGGAATAGCACACCTAGTTTTAAAAAAATATAAATAGTTTACAAAAAAACAGTTGTTTAATTTTTAGAAAGCAGGTAATTACATGACAAATTCTCTATGTTCGAACCGACCTGAGAAGTACAATATTGCAGCTTTCTTCTCAGGTGTTGGGGGAATTGAGTTGGGATTTGAACAGACCAACGAGTTCAGATTGGTGTATGCCAATGAATTTGATAAGTATACATGCCAAATTTATTCGTTTTATCAAACCATTCATCCAAAGGACACTCCAGATGAGTGCATGGGTTGTTGGGTATAACTTATTGTGAATGCTTTTTATAATTTACGCCAATTCCATACCCATTTCACCATTTACCGATGACGCAGAAAATGAATTGAAAGGACCTTTCTATGCAACCAACTTACAACATTGACAATCCAAACTTGTCTTATGAAGCTAAGCGTGATTTATGGCAGATCGGTTTTGGTCTACAGAAAGTTGATAATCTAGTGCCATCAGCGTATATGGAATCTTTGGCTGAGAAACAGGCTCGGGGTGAACTGACTTACGAGCAGGTTTATGAAGATGCAACGGCTTATCATCATACTATTGATGCAAGTACGGAGGAGGCAGACTTGGTTTCTCTTCGTATCGTGGAACTATTATCTCGAAGAGGCTTTAGCTTCAGTCCTGCGACCCTACTTGCTATTCATAAGGAATTGTTTCAGGATATATTTGAACCCTCTATTCCAGTGGGGCAATTTCGTCAGACCAATATTACAAAGAATGAACCTATTTGAATGGTGAAAGTGTTGTGTACTCTGATTTCTCTATGATTCAAATGACCTTGGATTATGATTTTAATCAGGAAAGACAAGTTGCATATGCGACACTAACCCAGGCGGATATGGTTAAACAAATTCAGCGTTTTATTTCAGGAATCTGGCAGATTCATCCATTTCGCGAAGGAAATACTCGGACGGTAACGGTCTTTTTGATTCAGTATCTTCGTGAGTTTGGTTTTGATATTGATAATACACCATTTCAGCAACATGCCAAGTATTTTCGTGATGCCTTGGTATTAGATAATGCAAAGATTCTACAGAGACGTCCTGAGTTTTTAACAGCTTTTTTTGAAAATCTTTTGCTCGGTGGTCAAAACGATCTGTCTTCAGAAAAGATGTATCTAGAACTCGATCTTTAAAAATCCTCATACTGAGTAAACATTGAATTTTAGGAAAAATGAAGTAAATATTCCCACGAAAAACGTATATCATCAAAGTTTTCGCTTGATAATCTGCGTTTTTTTTTAATTTTATAGACTGCTCGTTTAATCTCTATTTACCTCGTACCTTCTGGTGCGAGACGAAATATTAGTCACATACAAAATGAGTACTATTCGGATTTTATTTTCGTGTACAATTTCAGCCATTCTTGTTATAATCAGCCTATAGGAATCAAGGAGGTGACTGTTATGGCTGATTTTGTGTCTTTGGATGGAATTGTGGTAGAAATACTTGATGTCTTTTCTTCTTTTAATGGGGATAGTGAGTTTTTCTTGTGTAAACGTCTTAAAGACAAGAGCCAGTTTGTTATGGAACGCTCTCAGTTCGAGGAGATGTTCCAACTTCAAAGTAGTCGCTTGACGACGCAAGAAAAATTACAATTATTTACCTCCGTGTTTGCTGGCCGTTATGATGTTTATGCTAAGAGTTTTATCAATGATCAAGGGAAAATTCAGTATTTTCCATCTTATGATTATGGTTGGAAGCAGTTGCCACCTGAAAAACGGAGTTTCCAGACATTGACGGATTCCATTTTGAAATCTCATTTTCGTGGGAAGACAGCTATCGGTATCTTTCCTATGCACTTAGATGATAGCTGTTATTTTTTGGTACTGGATTTGGATGAAGGAGATTGGAAAGAAGCTGGTTTAGCCATTCGAAGAATAGCCAGGGAACGCCAGATGGAAGCCCATCTAGAGATTTCTCGTTCGGGTCACGGACTCCATATTTGGTTCTTCTTTGAGGAAGCGATTCCGTGTCGAGAGGCTCGCTTATTTGGAAAGAAACTATTAGAATTGGCTATGCAGGAAAGTATGCAACTGTCCTTTGATTCTTTGATCGCATGTTTCCAAATCAGGATGTTCTTCCTAAAGGTGGATTTGGTAATTTGATTGCCCTTCCCTTTCAAGGAGAAGCTTATCATCAAGGGCGAACGGTCTTTGTGAATGAACATTTTCAACCTTATGAAGACCAATGGAGGTATCTACAAGAAATTCAGAGGGTTTCAACTGCTAAAGTGGCACTGTTAATCCAAGAGGAGTTAGGCAAGCAAGAATTGGATAAGGAGTTGAAGGTCGTCTTATCCAATATGATCCAACTTGAAAAATCTTCTGTGACACCCAAGACACTATTTTTCTTGAAAAATATGGCTTCATTTTCTAATCCCGAGTTCTATTTAAAGCAGGCTATGCGACAGCCAACCTATCAAATTCCTGAGCGAATGTATTTATTTGGAGAATCCGATCATTATTTATGGCTGCCAAGAGGCTTGCTATATCCATTGCAAGATAAGTTTAAGCAGGTATCTGTGGAAGATAGGAGAAAGGTACAAAGGTCTATTAGAGTGAAATTTAAGGGAGAACTCACTTTTGAGCAAGAGTTAGCCCTGTCAGATATGATTTCCAAAGAAAATGGTTTACTCCATGCGGAGACTGGTTTTGGGAAGACCGTTTTAGGTGCTGCTCTCATCTCTGACAGGAAGACCAAAACAATTATCCTAGTTCATAATAAGCAACTCTTAGACCAATGGCTGGATCGTTTAAACTGTTTTTTGACTTTCGAAGAGGCAGAAGCTACCCGTTATACACCATCAGGTCGTGAAAAGGTAATAGGCTTTGTTGGGCAGTACGGTGGGACTAAGAAATGGCTGAGTAAACTAGTTGATGTTGTTATGATTCAATCTCTATTTAAGTTGGAAAATAGTCAAAGTCTTTTGGATGAGTATGAGATGATGATCGTGGATGAGTGTCATCATGTCTCTGCCTTGATGTTTGAAAAAGTTGTTGCTCAGTTTAGAGGGAAGTATCTTTACGGTTTGACGGCTACGCCTGAGCGTAAGAATGGTCATGAACCTATTGTTTTTCAGAGAATTGGCGAGATACTTCATACTACTGATAAAAGGGAAACATCTTTTAAACGGCAATTGCAACTAAGATTCACTTCCTTTGGTCATCTGGAAATGGAAAAGACTAAAGCAAGTAATTTTATACAGCTTAGTGATTGGATTGCGACAGACTCAGTGAGGAATCAGTTGATTCTCAAGGATATTCTAGCTCAAGTGGCAGAAGGGCGAAATATCTTGGTTCTAGTAAATCGAATTCAACAGATGGATGCCTTTGAAAAGTTGTTGAAAGAGAAAAAGGTTGATAATTTTTATATTATTAGCGGACAAACCAAAATCCGAGAGAGAACAAGTTTATTGGAGGTGCTAGAACAGCTAGATAAAGGGTTTGTTTTGTTGTCTACTGGAAAATACATTGGCGAAGGTTTTGACTTACCTCAGTTAGACACGCTTATCTTGGCAGCACCCTTTTCTTGGAAAAATAATTTAATTCAGTATGCAGGCCGGATTCATCGAAACTACAAGGATAAGTCTTTGGTACGGATTTTCGATTATGTGGATATTCATGTTCCTTATTTAGAAAAGATGTTTCAGAAACGACAAGTAGCTTATCGAAAGATGGATTATCGTGCCATTGAGGGTGAGGAGAAACAATTCGTTTATGTTGATAGTAGATATGAAAATGTGTTGAGGGAAGACTTAGCAGGGGAAAGACAGGAGTGTATGCTGATTTTACCTTATGTACACCAGACAAGACTGCTGAATTTTCTAAAAGAATTTAGGATTAGTCAAATTGAGATATGTATACCAGAGACTGTTGCAAGCAAATCCTGGCTATCCCAGTTGAAGAGCAAGAAGATTAAAGTGTCTTTTACTCAATCAAAAATAGTCACGCCTATTCTATTGGTGAATAAGACCATTGTTTGGTATGGTGCAATGCCATTATTAGGGAAGGTAGATGAAATGACCATACTACGTTTGGAATCAGCTAGTATAGCTTCTGAAATAATAGCAGGTCTAGGATAGAGAAAATTTTAAAAAATTTCTATGTATGATTTTCTTTTTGAAAGAACGAGAGGTCTTAACAAGCCAACGACTCAATGAATTAGAAATCAACGATATTGGCTTGACCAAGTTTAAAAACGGGGAAATCGGGATTAAATTCATATGGATTGATACCGAAAATCCACAAAGCAATGCCATCGGTTGGGTAGCAAAGAAATAAAAAGTTCGCTGTTTTTTTGTTTTGTGTTTTACAGTTTTTTCTTGACAAGTCTTTCTTTTTTATGGTATTCTTTTAGGTAACAAATGTTGCGCAACAAATGTTGCGTCAAAGGAGTGTTATGCCACCAAAGGTTAAATTTAGTAAAGAAACTATGATTGGGACAGCTTTACAATTGGTTAGAGAAGAGGGAATGTCTAGTTTGACGGCTAGAGCATTAGCAGAGAAACTGGGCGCCACACCAAGAGTCATTTTTGGGCAATTTGCTAATATGTCTGAGTTACAAGCAGAGGTTATTATTGCTGCGGAAATGGTCGTGGTGGAGTATATACGCAAGGCTTTAGAAGATGAGAAGCCTTTTCGATCTGTCGGGGTTGCTTATATCCTTTTCGCCTCAAAAGAGCCTCAACTCTTTCAATTGCTTTTCCAAAATCCTAGTAAAGATCCCATTCGTCGCTTTCAAGATTTTCTTCCCATGAAGGATCATAGTTACCAATTGGTTCTGGATTCGATTGTCGCAGACTATCCTTTGACTGTAGAGGAGGCTAGTCGATTGTACCAGCATCTATTTATCTACTCACACGGGATGGCCTCTATGGTTGCTTCTGGTATTTATCAGTTCAGCATGGAAGAAGTAATTGTATTACTGACAGAGGTTTGTCAATCGCTCATCAAAGAAATGGTAGGAAAAAAATGATTCAACTAGAAAATATTCACAAAAGTTACGGCCAAACCAAGGTTTTAAAAGGGATTGACTTGCAGATTCAAGACCAGGATAATGTGGTTATCCTCGGCCCTTCTGGATCGGGAAAGTCAACTCTCTTAAACGTGTTATCAGGCTTAGAAAAGGTAGATGAGGGGCATATCCTCATTCAAGGGCAAGATTTATCACAACTCGCGGATGCTCAATTGACAGCCTTTAGACGTGAGAAGATTGCCTTTATTTTCCAGCAGTATTATTTATTGCCTAATCTGACAGTCAAACAGAATGTAAAGATGGGGGCAGACCTGGCAAACAATCATGACTTTTTGCAGATCATAGAAGATTTGGGACTTGGCGATAAGCTAGACAAGTATCCGAGTGAATTGTCGGGTGGGGAACAGCAGAGAGTCTCTATTGCCCGGGCCTTGGCCAAAAAGCCAGAGATTCTTTTCTTAGATGAGCCGACGGGAGCCCTCGATGAAGAAACAGGGCGCAAGATTCTCGACTATATCTGGAAACTGAAGGAAAAGCTCGGCTTTACCCTCATCATGGTGACGCACAACCAAAATATTGCGGATATGGCCAGAACCATCATTCGAGTCAATAGTGGCAAGATTACCGAAGTTGTGACCAATGATCAGCCTCAGACTGCTTATGAGATTGGATGGTAAGCCATGTTTTCAGTAAAAGATATTCGAAAATTAGTTGTCGTCAGCATCATTGGGGCTTGTGCGGTCTTTGTGGCCAATCTCTTCTTAAATTTTTACTTGGACATCGAGCAATTAGAGATTTCGAAAACCAATCCCATGATTCAGACCTACTATGATGCCCAGGTTTCGCTTTCTTGGATGGTGGCCATGGTCAGTGGGGTCGTCTTGTCCTTGACGTCGGTCCTTCTCATGTGTTTTTATATCAAACAATTTGTCGATGACCACAAGGAACAATTAGGAATTTTAAAGGCCTTGGGCTACAGCAATGGCCAGTTGGCTAAACGATTTTGGGTATTTGGGCTCAGTTTTGGTGCCGGAGCGCTTCTTGGCTATTTAGCTTCTTTTCTTATGATGGAGCATTTTTATGACTTTCGTAATGAGAAGGGGATCCTGCCAGAAATCACCATTCATTTTCATTGGCAGCTCCTGCTTGCTTTGGTGATTCTGCCAACGGTATTTTTTATGCTTCTCGCGATTGGCTATGCTAGAAGACAACTACAAACGCCGGCACTTCGCTTATTGAAAAAATCTCCAACACCGATTAAGGACAAAAGGAAAAAAAGTGCTCCTAAGAAAGAAAAATCCTTCCTAAAAGAGCTGTCTTCGTCACTGATTTGGGGAAGAAAATCGATCCTGTTTTTTGTAGTCTTTGGTTCTATGTGTTTTGCGGCCATGGTTCAATTGTCCTTTGGCCTAAGGGACTACACAGATGACATCATCCAAACCATGATGATCATGATTGGCTTGATCCTTTCTTTCTCGATTCTCTTTTTGTCATTGGGGATTGTGGTCTCAGAAAGTCGCGAAACCTTGGCTCTTATGAAGGCATTTGGCTACACAGATCGTGAATGCCAAGGGCATATTCTCGCTCCCTATCGTTTTTGGGCTTATCTAGGATTTGTTTTAGGGACGGCTTATCAATACGGTATCATGGAAATCTTGATTGGTATAATCAAAGATACGGTTCCTGAAAAGATTGAGCATCACTTTGATGGGAATGCTTGCTTCTGGACTTTGATCGGTTTTGCTGTGGTTTATGAAAGTCTCTTTTATCTATCCAACAGAAAACTCCAAAAACAAACCATCAAAGAAGTGCTCTTAGCTGAATAAATAGAAAAGGTTGGCTTTCCCAGCCTTTTTCTTTATGTGACTTTCACTCCGTCTTGCTCCGTTAAGTGCGAGTCACATAACACCAAAAATCTCTTAGATTCATTTCTAAGAGATTTTTTTCTTTCTTCCCCCTCACAACCAGCCTTCTTCTTCTGCAGTTTTGGCTGCTTCGGTTCGGTTGCTGGCACCTAGTTTGGAGAGGATATTGGTCATGTAATTACGGACGGTGCCGTTTGAGAGGTAGAGCTTGTCCGCAATCTCTTGGTTGGACAGCCCCTGTGCTACTCCATGCAAAACAGCGACTTCCTGCTCGGTCAAGGGATTGGGATGGGTCATCATGACTTCCATGAGCTCTGGAGAATATTCCTTGCGCCCCTCTAACACCGTATGCAGGGTTTGCATGAGCTCAGAGATACTTCGCTCTTTCAAGACATAGGCGTCGACTCCTGCTTTGACAGCTCGTTCAAATAACCTGGGCGTTTAAAGGTCGTAACAATAACCACCTTGGTTTCAGGCACTTCTTTTTTGATCCACTCGAGAGCTTCGAGTCCTGTCTTGACTGGCATTTCGACGTCAAGGATGGCAATGTCTACCGCTTCTTTCTCCAAAACCTCGATAGCCTCGGCTCCATTTTTCGCCTGCAGAACAGTCTCTACATCTGGTTGAAAGCTTAAGAGCTGGCACATGGCGTCTCTAAGCATACTTTGATCTTCTGCGACTAATACTTTCATCTACTTTCTCTCCTTATAAGGCAGACGCACGCACACCTCTGTTGGATGTTTCAAACTGACCAGCTCTAATTGACCTGAGAAGGCTGCAGCACGATCTTGGACTGTGTGAAGTTCATTTCCTTTTACAGTTGCAAAACCTTTCCCATCATCTCGGACTGTCAATAGCAATTCCTGATCTGTACGTTCCAGTTTTAGATAGGCTTTATTAGCGCTGGCATGTTTGATGATATTAGTCGCCAGTTCTAACAAAATCATAGCTGCTGTCGACTCCACATCCTGGGTCAGGCTAGCCTTGTCCAACTGATTGTCAACCTCAACCTCAATTCCAGCAATCTCCAGCATCTTCTTGACAGTTTCAAGCTCTGAAGCTAGAGTCCGTGATTTCAGATTTTCCACAATGGTTCGCACTTCATTCATGGAATCCTTGCTGATCTGGTGAATTTCTTTTAATTCCTTCTCAACCTGTGGATAGGCCTGCATCTGAAATAGCTGCAAGGCCAGATCTGTCTTGACACTCAGCATGGCAAAGGTATGCCCCAGACTATCATGCAAATCCTGACCGATACGACTGCGTTCATTTTCAGCAAGCAATAAATTTATCTGGGCATTTTGCTTAGCCTGAGCTTCTTTCAAATCCTCCACAATACGAATCCGAACCAAGCCAAAAGTCATTAAATCGACAAAAGCAAGAATTACAAGTAGATAGAATAGATACTCAACTTCGATTCTCTGAAAAATCAAAAGTTGGCCCAAAACAAGGACTTGAGCAAGAAGAAAAGTCCAGACATGTAAAGACTTTAAACCACCTACGTTGAAATGATAACTTAAGAGATTGGATAGGAAAAAGAAAAACCAGATATAATTAACAGTAACAAAGACAGTATTCCCAACTACATAAGTCAGCATGATCCCCCAGAAAAGCCAAGATAGGCGCTGGCTCTTAGTTGTTAAAATACCCAAATACGCCACTACAAATAGAATATCAATCAATAAATGCCAGGCAGAAAGCCACCCAGTCACTACAGGTAGGATGGGGAAAATCATAAAAATCAAACTGGCCCAAAACATATAGTGTATGCTTTTCAGTCTTTCAAGCATTAAGCATTCTCCTTATGACCTTGAAGGTAAATGGTCAAACCAAATAAAACTGCTGAAAAAACAAGTAGATAAATTGTGGCTGATAGATTGATGCCACCCTCATTTAAGAAGGTCTTGATCAATTCCATCAACTGATAGCTTGGTAGACGCTTCCCGATTGCTTGCATCCAATCTGGAAATAAAGAGACAGGCATCCAGAGTCCGCCTAACACAGCCAAGCCAAAGTAAAGAAGATTGCCTACGACAGACATCAACTGACTAGAAGGTAAGAGAGTCAAGGTCAAGCCAAGAGCTACAAAAGCTACACTTCCTACTATCAGCAAGAGCGCAGCCCCAATCCAGTTTCCAAGAGACATGTCCACCCCTCTTACAAAATGCCCAACTGAGAAAACAACCAGGATTGAAACCAAATAATCAACTATCATACTTGTTATCTTTGATAGATAATATTCTACCATATTTACTGGAGTATGGCGTAATGTTTTCTGCCAGTTGTTGATTTTATCGGTATGTAAAACAACTGGGAATGAAAAGATAGCTGTCGACATCATGGAAAAGGCCGTCATGGAGATGAGGTAGTCGCGCATAAAATTAGCCGGTCCACCTGGTGTTTCCTGGTACATGCCTGAAAAGAATAAATAGAAGGCTGTCGGCATCCCTACGGATAATAGATAATAGACTAATTGTCGTTTGGTCAATAGAAATTCTATCTTGTTTAGTGCGATCCATCGTTTCATCTTAGTCATCTCCCTTTTGTGTTTCTTCAAAGATTGTATCTAGCAAGCTACGGTTATTGACTTCAATTTCTTGAATCCTACATCCTGCTTGCACTAACAGTTGCCAAAAAGCATCCGCTTCACGTGTAACTACTTGCAGGGCATCTTGTTTTTGTACCCAGTTTCAACCAAGTTAGACTGCTCAATGACTTCCTTGTAAGCCAGAGGTAGGATAAAGTGCTTTTCAATCTCCTCACTGCGCATGGCTAGAGGTGTTGTATCGCGAATCAACTCTCCCTTATTCAAGACCAAAATCCGGTCCGCTGTATGCTCTACTTCCTCAATATAATGAGACGAATAGAGAATGGTGACTCCCTGCGCTTTTAAGTCTTGGACAATTTCCCAAAAACGTTGGCGGGTAGAGGTATCCATGGCCGCAGTTGGCTCATCTAAAAAGACAAGCTTTGGTCGGCCAATCAAGGTCAAGACAAATGAAAAGAGACGCTTCTGCCCACCTGACAATTTTTCTGCCAACTGTTCTTTTTGTTGCTTGTCAAACTGTAATAGTTGATCAATTTCCTGATTGTTCAAGGGATTTGGATAAATGCTTTGAAAGAAAGCAATCAACTCTTTAACCTTTAATTTCTGAACGATGACATTTTCTTGAGGGAGGTAGGCTCTGGTGTAGTCTAACTGAGAACTCGTCACTGGCAAGCCTTGGATGGATACTTGACCGCTGGTGACCAGTTTATCTCCAAGCAAACAGTCCAAGAGTGTGGTCTTTCCAGCACCATTTGGCCCAATCAAGGCGATGCATTCGCCTTCAGCCACCTCAAAGGAAATATCCTTCAATATAGCCTTGCCCTTGATGTTCTTATTTAAGCCTTCTACCTTAATCATGTTCATGATACTCTCCTTTCAGCCACTCCTTTCCCATCGGAAAGGCGATAAAAATCATAAATCCTAGTCCCCAGGCACCGCGAATGGCTTGGTGCAGGAAGGCTTGGTCAAACCAACCTGTAAACATTTCGACCAACCATACCACTAGTGACAGTCCAATAAAGAGATAGAGAATCGCTTTTTTCATTTTTCAAACTCCTTTTTCACATCTGAAACCAATTTCAAACCTTCTCGGATCAACCAAGACATCATGCCAAATCCTGCAAATAGCTCCCAAGGAAAATGATAGAAGCCTTCGTCCAATCCTGAAAACATGAGATAAGTCATGACTCCTGCTGCTACTAAACTCATTGCGACAATTACTTTATGTTTCATTTTTTCTTCCTCCATTTGATACATCTATTATAATTCTTTGAAGGTTGTCTCACTAGAAGCTTCTGTCATGAGGAGATATGACAAATGTCACAAAAAGTCTACTCAGCTATGAAAATAGAATTCTTTCCAAATCAAAAAAGGTCGGGAAATCCCGACCTCTTTCGTTTTCTATTTAATTCTTATTCCACACTGAAAAGATATGGGTAAACTGGTTGTTGACCTTGGTGGATTTCTACTTCTACATCTTCGAATTCTTCTGCGATTTCTTGGGCGATTTGGTTAGCCAATTCTTCACTTCCATCTTCACCGATATAGAAGGTTACGATTTCACTGTCTTCATCCAACATATGTTTCAAAGTTTCAGTCAGAGTTTGGTGCATATCAGGGTTTGATACGAGGATCTTACCATTAACCATACCAAGATTATCATTTTCATGAATTTCCAAACCATCGATAGTCGTGTCACGAACGGCTGTTGTTACACTACCACTGACCACATCACCAAGAGCTGCAGTCATGCGTTCTTTATTTTCTTCGATAGACTTGCTTGGATCGAAGGCAAGAAGACTAGTCAATCCTTGAGGGATTGTACGAGCTTCTACCACAACAGCTGGTTGTTCTAAGACTTCAGCTGCAGATTGAGCTGCCATAAAGATATTTGTTGTTTGGCAAGAAGATAATGTTACGAGCATTGACTTGCTCAACAGCCTTGATAAAGTCTTCTGTCGAAGGGTTCATGGTTTGTCCACCTTCGATGACATAGTCCACACCTTGAGCACGGAAGATGTCTGCCAAGCCTTGTCCAGCTACTACTGCGATAAGAGCATATTCTTTTTCTTCAGCTGGCTTGCTGACTTGAGCTTCTTTTTCCACTTGTGCTTCATGTTGGTTACGCATGTTATCGACTTTAACCTTAACCAAGCTACCATATTTGAGACCTTCTTGCATAACAAGACCTGGATCTTCTGTATGGACGTGAACTTTAACGATTTCATCGTCATTAACAACAAGCAATGAATCCCCAAGTTCGTTCAAGTAGTTACGGAATTCTTCGTAGTCAAATTCTTTAGCATAAGTTGGGCCTTGTTTAAGGGCAACCATGATTTCTGTACAGTAACCAAAGGTGATGTCTTCTGTTGCCACATGTCCAGCTACAGACTTGTGGTGTTCAGCATTGATCATTTCACTCATGTTGGCTGGAGTAGCGACAAAGTCCTCAGAAGCGCTATATTCACCAGTAAGAGCTGAAAGGAAGCCTTCATAGATGAAGACCAAACCTTGACCACCTGAGTCTACAACTCCAACTTCCTTCAATACTGGAAGCATGTCTGGAGTCTTCGCAAGGGCTGTTTTAGCTCCTTCCAAGGCTGCACGCATCACCTCAATAGCATCATCTGTCTGCTCGGCTTTTTTCTTAGCACCAATGGCAGCACCACGTGATACGGTCAAGATTGTTCCTTCAACTGGCTTCATAACGGCCTTGTAGGCCACTTCAACACCTGATTGGAAGGCAAGAGCTAGGTCTTTTCCTGTTAACTCTTCTTTTTCCTTGATAGCTTGCGAAAATCCGCGGAAAAGCTGAGAAGTGATAACTCCTGAGTTTCCACGCGCACCCATCAAAAGACCTTTAGCCAAGATACTTGCAGCCTCACCAACAGTTGAAGCTGGTTTGTCTGCGACTTCTTTAGCACCATTTTCGATAGTCATTCCCATGTTTGTTCCTGTATCTCCATCTGGAACTGGGAAGACGTTCAATGAGTTGACATATTCGGCTTGCTTGTTCAAACGAGTAGATGCAGCCTGTACCATTTCTTGAAATAAGCTTGTAGTAATATTTGCCACGATTATTCTCCTACAACTTTGATATTTTGAATGTAGACATTCACAGTTTGAGCAGTGATGCCAAGTTGGTTTTCCAAACTAAAGCGTACACGCTCTTGGATGTTTTTTGAGACTTCACTAATCTTAGTTCCGTAGCTCAACACGGTATATACATCAACTGCAATGCTACCATCTTCGGCCGCTTTACAACGACACCTTTAGAATAATTTTCCTTCCCAAGGAGGGCTTGGAAATTATCTTTGAGGGCTTTCTTACTTGCCATACCGACCACACCAAAAATCTCAGTTGCTGCACCGCCTACAACGGTAGCAATCACTTCATCTGTTAGTTCGATTTGACCATCTTTTGTATTAATTTTTACAGTCATTTTTTCTACCTCAACTAGTTGATACTCTATTTTATCATATTTCAAGCCAAGTGTAAAAGCAGAATACTGTATCGGCTGATATTTGCTCCTTTGACGAGGCTTTTTGAACTCAGAGCAAAAGAAAAAGACCTGATGGCCTTTTACTCTTTATTAAACGCGTTCTACTTTACCTGATTTCAAAGCACGAGCTGAAGCCCAAACTTTTTTAGGTTTACCATCGATAAGTACAGTAACTTTTTGAAGGTTTGGTTTTACGGCACGTTTTGTTTGGTTCATCGCGTGTGAACGGTTGTTTCCTGATACAGTCTTACGACCTGTAAAGTAACATACTTTAGCCATTTGTGTTTTCCTCCTATTAGATCTAATATAGCGGATGTGCTAGCACCACATACTGTACTATGTTATCACACTTTCTCTTTTTTGGCAAGGGGATTGGAAGATTTTTTTATTTAACATAAACAACTCCTAGTTTCCCAAAAGCTACGTCTCCACGGATAATCAAGGTTTTGCTGGTTGGGGCTAGAGGGGCATCTGCCTTGGCTGCACCACAAAAAGTTTCCACCTTCAGGTCCACTCTCCAGTGTTGGGGCACATAGATAACTGCATTCCCAAATCCGACTTCTATCTTCAAGGTTGCGCTATCTCCTAACATCTCTGCATTGTCATAATAGATTTTGGCATTCCCAAATCCGACTTCAAACTCGTCTTCTACCAATTCTTGGTCTTGCTTGTAAAATGTACCCGCCCCAAAAGCGACTTCCTTGTCTGTCAGAATGGTCTTTTCACCGTCATACCACCATTTTTTCCCATTCCAGGTTCTGTTAGAATGAGTCAGCATACTTACTCCAAGCACGATGAGAACACTCGCCCAGAACAATGATTGATTGGGAATCGGTAAAATGTCATAAAAATGATTGGCAATCATGAGGGCTACAAAAGTTGTAAAAACTGCTGATGTCAGATGGCGACGAAGCAAAGCCTCAACTGATTGATAGGCAAAAAATGCAATACCGAGCAGTGGCCAAATGTGCCCTCCCAGATAAGGGATTCCAAAATTCCCCTGTAACAATACTAAAGCTGCCAATACTAGCAACACAATACCAAATACTTTCTTTTTCATCTTCTTACCTCATGTTTCTTAGATTTTCTTTTAGGAGGGATTGGTAGTGTCGTGACACGTGCACCTCCTTGTGGGTCTGATAAAAGGAAATAGTCCCTGTACCTGAGAAGGACTTGTCCACCGAGTAGACTTGCCGGATATTGGCAATGGTCGACTTGGATACCCGACTGAAATAGCGAGGCAGGATAGCCTCTAACTCATAAAGTTTGAGTCGAACCTCGTAGGCTTCTTTCTGGGTATGGGCGTAGATCTTGTTGCCTTCCGTCTCAAAAAAGAGAATTTCTGACAAGTCTAAGTAATACTCCCCCGTCCCCTTATAAAAAATCAACCTAGGAGCCTTGGTTTCTTGCAAGAGTCGTTGCAAATCAGCTATTTCATCTGTCAGGGCTGCAGCCTTGATGACAATCTCTGTCTCAGTTAATTCACTATCAATCTCGATTCGTAACTTCATCCTATCTCCTTTCTGCATCTACTATACCAAAGCCCATCAGACTTTACAAGGGCAAAAAAGCAAGTGGTCACTTTTGACCCGTAAGTGGTTACGAGGTCAGGCCCACTTGCTTTGCTTTTTACAAAATAAAGAATAGAATTCCCCAGATGAGCCCACAGGCATAGCCAACTAGAACATCCTTGGGATAATGAACGCCACCCAAGACTCGCACCAGACCGAGAAGAGCTGACAAGACCAACAAAATCAAGCCCACAGGCAGATTTGCGTGCAGACAAGCCATGGAAATGATGGTTGCTGAAAAGACATGGCGGCTGGGCATTGAATTGCCTGCACTATCCTTGTCTAGTAGCGGGATAATTTCCCAAGCCTCATAAGGACGCGGTTGATTGATCCACTTACGAACTAGCGTTAATAGGACAAAGCCAGAAGCCGGCACCATGATATAGGTGGCAAGGTCTTTCCCCAAGCCTTTGCTGATAAAGCTTGCTCCCAGTAAGGTCAAGTATGCCAAGGGCATCAGGACTGTCATCATGCGATTAAAAACACGCATCAGTTGCAAAAGCTGTGGATGTCTAAGGAGATTTGATTTCCTTTTATCATACCACTCTTGATAGTTTTTTTCATTATTTCTCGATATTCCTATTCTTTTACACAAGAAGCCTGTTAGCTTCTCCTACTCTAGTATAGTGTAGAAAAAAAGAAGGCCGTCAAGCCTTCTTTTTAGTTTATTCTTCTACTTCATCTTCTGTAAATTGACTATTGTAGAGGTCAGCATAGAAACCACCCTGAGCCATAAGCTCCTCATGATTGCCTTGCTCGATGATATTTCCATCTTTCATGACAAGAATCAAATCAGCATTACGGATAGTTGACAAGCGATGGGCAATGACAAAGGACGTACGTCCCTCCATCAAACGGTCCATGGCTTTCTGAATCAACTCCTCTGTACGTGTGTCGACTGAAGATGTCGCTTCATCAAGAATCAAGAGCGGAGCATCTTTGAGAAGGGCACGAGCAATGGTTAAGAGCTGTTTCTGTCCGACTGACAAGGTCACTGTATCATCTAAAACAGTATCGTAGCCATCTGGTAGAGTCATGATAAAGTGGTGGATTCCGACTGCTTTTGCTGCTTCAATCATTCGTTCATCACTAATCCCTGTTTGGTTGTAGATGAGATTATCACGAATGGTTCCTTCAAAGAGCCAAGTATCCTGTAAAACCATTGAAAAGGCATCGTGTACTTCTGAACGTTTCATAGACTTGGTATCCACACCATCAATGCGAATGCTTCCCTTATCAATCTCATAGAACTTCATCAAGAGATTAACAATGGTCGTCTTCCCAGCTCCGGTTGGTCCAACAATGGCAATCTTTTGCCCTGCATGAGCTGTCGCAGAAAAGTCATGAACGATGGTTCGCTCAGGTGTGTATCCAAAGGAAACTTGATCAAAGACTACTTCACCTTTCGTATCAGTCAATTGTGTTTCCTTATGAGATTCGTCTTCCATCTCAGCTTCACTTAGAAATTCAAAGACACGGGTCATAGCTGCACTGGCTTGTTGTAAGCTGGTAATCCCTTGGGCAATCTGTGATAAGGGTTGAGAGAAGGTACGAACATAAACCATAAAGGCTACGATAATCCCAATACTGATATGGCCTTCAAGAGCCAAGGCAGCACCGACGATAACAACCAATACATAACTAAAGTTTCCGACAAAGAACATAGCAGGCATCATGATGCCAGAAATAAACTGAGATTTCCAGATACTATCATGTAGATTTTGATTCAATCCTGCGAATGTTTCTTTAGTTGGTTCCACAGCATTATAGCTGGTCACAACATTGTGGCCAGAGTACATTTCTTCTACATAACCGTTTACGGCTGCTAGGTTGTTTTGCTGGGCTTTAAAGTAACCCTGTGACTTAGCCATAATCACTGAAACCGCAGCAAAACCTACAAGGGTTGAAACAACTGTTACCAATGCCAAAATCCAGTTCATGCCAAACATGGTAATCAAAACAGCGATTAGCAAGAAGCTAGCTGAGATAACGGTCCCTAGACTTTGGTTGAGTGACTGTGCTGCTGTATCAACGTCATTGGTTACACGTGAAAGAGTGTCCCCTTGAGAATGACGGTCAAAAATAAGCAAGAGGCAAACGATTAATCTTTTTCAGCGATAGCCGTCCGCAAGCGTTTTTGAGAAAAATGTTGGATACTCGTTGAAAAAAATATAGGCTTGTGTATAGTTGAGAATGGCACCAAGCACATACAAAATAGCTAAAAAGCTGGCGATACTTGACACAGCTACCAAATCGATTTCTGTAGCCAAGCCATCTGAAATCAAGTTGGTGATTTCCTTAATCTTAGTTGGTCCATAAACCGTGATGATGCTTGAACATACAGCCGCCACAACCGCAACTAGTAGAGGAAGTTGGAGACCTGCTAGAAAAGGTTTATATTGTTTCCAAAAGGACATCTTCTTATTTTCCATGTTCCAATTCCTCCTTCGATAGTTGTGAATAGGCAATTTCTTGGTAAACTTCGTTGGTCGCAAGAAGTTCCTTGTGGGTGCCTTGTCCCACGACTTTACCTTGATCCAATACTAAGATCAAGTCAGCATCCATAATTGTTGAAATACGTTGGGCAACGATTAACTTAGTCATAGATTGCGTTTTTTCAGCTAATTCTTGGCGCAAGATACGATCTGTCTTGTAGTCCAAGGCCGAGAATGAATCGTCAAAAATGAGAATTTCTGGCTTACGAGCCAAGGCACGCGCAATGGCCAAACGTTGTCTTTGACCTCCTGAGAAGTTAGTCCCACCTTGAGCCACTTCTGAATTTAGACCTGCTTCCTTATCCTCGATGAAGCTTTTAGACTGGGCCAACTTCAGAGCTTGCCACATAGCAGTCTCACTTAGTGGGCTTTCTTGACTTTTACCGAAGTCTAGATTGCCTTTGACATTTCCTGAGAAAAGGACGGCTTTTTGTGGGATATAGCCGACTTTATTCCGCAAGTCTTCCAAATCATAATCCTGCACATTGACGCCGTCTACTAGGATTTCCCCATCTGATACATCATAAAAACGAGGCAAGAGGTTCACAAGCGTAGATTTACCAGAACCAGTTGAACCGATAAAGGCGACCGTTTGACTAGCTTCTGCCTTGAAGCTGACATGTTCCACAACTGCTTCTGAGTTTTTAGAATAACGGAAGGTTACATCACGGAATTCCACTTGACCTTGAATAGATGAATCTGCCGTCTGTGGTTGACTAGGATTTTCAATAGAAGAATGCAAGTCTAGCACTTGATTGATACGTCCTGCAGAAACCAAGGTACGAGGAAGGACGATAAAGAGAGCACCCATGAGCAAGAAGCCCATCACGACCTGCATGGCATAAGACATGAAGACCACCATATCACTAAAGAGTGGTAGACGGTCTGTCAGGCTAGCATCATTGATGATATAGGCACCAATCCAGTAAATGGCTAGACTCAAACCGCTCGAAATCACCATCATAATGGGATTCATAATAGCCATCAATCGATTGACAAAGAGATTGAGACGAGTGACTTCCTCATTGGCTTCTTCAAATTTCTCATCCTGATAATCCTCAGCATTGTAAGCACGAACCACTCGAATCCCTGTCAAGCTTTCACGAGTGATACTATTGAGTTTATCTGTCAATTTCTGAATGACAGATTGTTTTGGAAAGGCTAGAGTCATGAGAACTGTTGTCATCAGAACATTGACGATAACAGCAACCACTACTGCCCAGAGCCAGTATTCAGATTTGCCAAGGATTTTTCCAATGGCCCAGATAGCCATAATAGGCCCTCGAGTGACCACTTGGAGTCCCATGGTAAAAAGCATCTGAACCTGTGTGATATCATTAGTCGTCCGAGTCAAGAGACTTGGGATTGAAAAACGTTTGATCTCTGTCTGCGAGAAATCTATAACACGATTAAAAATATCGCTTCGTAAATGAGTTGTGTAAGACGCTGCAACGCGAGCGGCAAAAAATCCAACTGTGACAGATGATAGGAAGGCCAAGAGTGACAAGCCCATCATGTTCATAGCTGGTGACCAAAGTGCATCCAACTGCGTCCCTGGTGTCCCAAGTAATGCTGTAATTTCTGAAATGTAAGTCGGTACTTCTAACTCTAGATAGACCGAGAAACAGGTAAAGAGTAAAGTCAAGAGAATCATTCCCCACTCTTTTCCTGTGATACGCTTAGCGAGTTTCTTCATCTTCCCCTCCTATTTTTTCTACATTGGCTTGTAATTGCCCCATGACTTCCTCAAAAATAGCTAGTTTTTCCTCAGATACTCCATCGAGTAAACTGCGGTCAATTCGATCAAAGAAAGACTTGATTGGCTTCATCTGAGAGCGTGATTTGTCCGTCAATCGAACGTACTTAGCTCTCTTGTCATTTGGATTCACTTCCAATTCCACCAAACCATTTTGTACCATACGCTTCACTAGATTACTGGCGACTGACTTGGTGATATTGAGTTCCTGCTCAATATCCTTGATTAACACCGCCTGTTCAGACTCCTCACGATAGTCTAAAAATCGTATAACTTGGCCCTGCGGTCCGCCCATAAATTCAATACCACAACGCTTGGCTTCCTTTTGCACCATAAGGTGAACCTGGTGACCAAAACGTTTAAAAGCTAACATTGGCTTATCCATGATTGCTCCTTTTTACATATAAATAGTTCTCTAGAGAACCAATAAGTTTTCATGAGAACTATTTTATCACTTTCAAATAGGATGTCAAGAAAAAAGTTTCCTTGAGAACTATCTAAGCAGAAATTGACATTAGGTAGTATTTTATCTATAATAAACACTATCTCACACAAACACGAATCCAGTTTATTAGAAATGAGAAATTCACACATGAAACAAAAAGAAGAGAAAATCTTAGGAATCATTGCTATCATATTGGGAACCCTTGCACTTCTCGGATCCTGGTCGCCAATCATCAGCGTACTATCTTTTTTCTTTGCTATTATTGCAATAGGTCTAGGTGTTTTTGGTATCATCCTCAATCTCCAGAACCGTAAAATATTGGCGATTATTGGGACAACCTTAGGTCTTATTTCCATTGTCCTTGTTTTAATAACTCAAGTTCTATCTACTAATATCTTTACTGATTTCGCCAGAACCTTTAGTCACCCCTATAGAAACATCACTTCTTCAACTGATGCTGAGGATTATGGTGAACTTCCTGATAGTAGTATAGGCGAGGAAGATGACGAGGAGGATACTGAATACTTCACTTGGAGCCAGGAACAGTTCGATGCCTTGGTAGAAGGGGACACTTCTGATAGTGGGAAAGGTGGTAGCAACTACAAAGATATTATCAGAAAACACGGAATCCCAGATTCAGAAACAGATTCAGTTATGGGAGACTATGAAATAAAAAGAATCACCTATCTCTCCATCAGTTCAGATCCTAAGACCGTTGTGCTCACGTTCGTCAAACAAGAAAATGGCCAGTTTCTTCTAATCCGTAAATTTGCTGTCGGACTGGACCGAAAAGAACAATCTGATTCTGGAGTGAAAGTTTAACATAACTAAAAAGGTACTGGGAATAGCAATCGGTAGACCAAGTCTCGATTTCTAAATCCCAACACCAGGATATTTTCACAATCCATTGGATTATGGACAATTATAGATTACTAATAACGTTTTGAGCAAAAGAGATTTTCGTCTCTTTCCTGCCCTTTTGTTATCACAAGATAAACAAACCCCTTGAAAACACTGAATTTTCAAAGGGGTTATTTTTATTCTTAAAATCCGTCTACGTTTGTGTAGATTTTTTGTACGTCTTCGTCGTCTTCAAGGACTCCGTAGAGTTTTTCAAAAGTTTCCAAATCTTCGCCTGACAACTCAACTTCTGATTGAGGAATCATTTCCAATTCAGTTACTTGGAATTCTTCGATACCAGATTCACGCAAAGCCACAATAGCCTTGTGAAGGTCAGTTGGAGCTGTGTAAACAGTGATTGTTCCTTCTTCTGCTTCTACATCGTCTACATCGACATCTGCTTCAAGCAAGAGTTCAAAGATTGCATCAGCATCTTCACCTGCAAAGACGATAACACCTTTGTTGTCAAAGAGGTAAGATACAGAACCTGAAGCTCCCATGTTCCCACCGTTTTTACCAAAGGCAGCACGCACGTTGGCAGCTGTACGGTTAACGTTTGAAGTCAAGGTATCAACGATCAACATTGAACCATTTGGTCCGAACCCTTCGTAACGTCCTTCTGTAAAGGTTTCGTCTGTGTTTCCTTTTGCTTTATCAATAGCCTTATCAATAACGTGTTTTGGCACTTGCGCTTGTTTGGCACGATCGATAACGAATTTCAAAGCAGTGTTTAGTTCTGGATCTGGCTCACCTTTTTTAGCTGCTACATAGATTTCTACACCAAATTTTGCATATACTTTAGAGTTAGCTCCATCTTTAGCCGTTTTCTTAGCTACGATATTGGCCCATTTACGTCCCATTAGGAATCTCCTTTTTTCACATTTTAATCTTTCTTATTATAACACAAGTCTATCCGATTTTCACTAGAGGAAACGGATTTTTCTTTTGTAAATTAAGCTAGGATTTCCCGCCAGTAGCCAAGAGTTTTTTGCCTTCTTTGATCCAAGGGTGCTTGAAGAGCGAGAAGTAAAGTTGGGCAGTCATAACTAGCCAGAGAAGGGGCTCACATAGAATCACACCTGTATAACCTGTCCAAGGAATAATCCAAGCGACGAAAATAATTTTACCAAAAAACTCGATAAAGCTTGATACAAGTGGCAAGAATTTTTGACCGAGACCCTGCAAGCTATTTCTATAGATCAATAAAAGACTCAAAAACGGATAGAATACCGAACTGATGCGTAGGTACAAAGCCCCATTTTCAATCAAGTAACCGTCTGTCGAACTTGCTAGGAAAGAAACTAGGCTAGGACTTGCAAAAATAGGAATACACAAGCAAAGCTTGCCCAAGCCATACTGATATAACTCCCTAGTCGAAGACCGTGGACAATGCGAACTGGACGTTTTGCACCAAAGTTTTGAGAGATAAAAGTCGTCATCGATGCTGAGATAGCCGTCATTGGCAATAGGGCAAAGGCCATGATTCGGCGTGCTGCTGTCTGAGCACTGATAATGACTGCTCCAAAACTATTGACAGAGGATTGCAAAATAACACTTCCGACAGAGACGATTGAACCCATCAAGCCCATGGCTAGCCCCTGTTCCAAGAGGTCGACATAGAGGGCCTTATTCCATTTAAAATCCTTCAACCTAGGAAGGAGCTCTGGAACACTCTTGCGAATATAGAAATAGCAGAGAATTGCGGACAAACCTTGCGAGATGATGGTTGCGAGACCTGCAGACTGAACTCCCAACTGCAATTGTGTAATAAAATACAAATCCAGAATGACATTAACGATGGCTGAGAAAATAAGAAAACCAAGCGCCGCAAGACTATCACCAACAGAGCGTAGCAAACCTGCAAAAAGATTATAAGCAAAGCTCACTCCCACACAGCTAACAATCATGGAGATATATTCATAGGACTGAGGGAGAATTTCTGCAGGTGTTTCTAGGTACTGTAAGAGTGGATAAAGACCAAAAAGCCCATCAACATGACAAGCACACTCAAGATAATCCCTAAAATCCAAGTTGCTGCGACAGCTTCCTTAATCTTCTCAAAATTACGAGCACCGTAGAGACGTGCAATAACAACACCCATCCCATTTCCAACACCGAGGGCAAAGCCGATAATCAAATCAAAAATGGCTGTCGTTGCTCCAACTGCAGCCAAGGAATCTTGCCCTAAAAAACGCCCAACAATCAAGATATCAGCCGTATTGTAAAGTTGCTGAAAGATATTGGACAGTAGAATCGGTAATGCAAAACTAATTAGCGCGGGAAGGATGGGACCATGAATCAGGTCCACTGTTGATTTTTTATTCATAAGGCTATTATATCAGCTTTCTAGTAGGGGAACAAGGGAGTTTGGATAAGAAAGCGTTGCCTAGATACAAACAATCTGGTATAATCGTGACAGAAAAGGAGGCTATGTATGAGCTTAACAAGCCAGTTAATTACTGATGTATTCCCAGACCTTGAGAAAGTTGACCAATTAAACAAGGAAGCCTTTCCTGAAGAAGAACGGGTCCCTTTGGAAGAATTTTTAAGTTACCAGGATAGAGATGATGCTCACTTTTTCGCTTTCTATAACGAGGAAGAATTTGTCGGCTTCGCTTTTGCCATTTCCAACCAAAAAGCTTTCTACATTAGCTTCTTTGCCATTATGCCCCATCTCCGTAGTCATGGCTACGGGAGAGAAATCATTGAAAAACTCATTGATTTTTACCAACGTACCATGATTCTTGAAGTGGAGCGTTTGGACGAAGACTGTGATAACCTCGAACAACGAAAAGCTCGCATGGACTTCTACCTACAAAATGGTTTTAAAGCTGCCAACGCTCTTTTAGAATACGAGGGTATGAGTTTTGAAATTCTCTATCGCGGTGACCATTTTGATGAAGAAGCCTATCGCAATATCTTTCAAAAATTGCAAGAAGAGAATTACTTTGACTTCCACATTGAGTACCGTCGCTTTAGTGAACACTAATCTAGATTGCAACCTTGAATCTCCATTAAAGATTTGTAATTTTCTCTATAACCGATTTACAATCACCTGTTGCAGGTGATTCAGAACGAAGACAAACGCCAAAAAAATGACGTTTGTCTTTTTCTGTTTTCAAAAATAGTTTGTCTCATCATCTGATATTCCATTCAAAAATCTGTATTTGAGAAAAATAAAAAGGGATATTTCCTATCCATTTCACCAATTTTTTGATATTTAAACACGCCAAAGTAAGCCCAACCTGATCCTCCATTTTGGACTTTCCTTTCTCTCTAGTGTATCTCAAATTATGATATTCCTTAGCCGTTCCAAAGAGCCGTTCAATTGTTTCTTTGCGTTTCTTATAGAGCTCTTTCATTTCTATTTGATGACGAATCTCCTCACAAAATTCAAGAGCATCTTTCCAGACATGTCTCGTTACTACTTTTTGAAAATTCTTGCTTTGGGTACAAACGGATAATAGGGGGCAGTTAACACATACTTTAGGATTACTCTTATACTCACGGTAGCCTTCTCGAGTGGTTGTGCGATAGCTTAATACTTGATTCTCTGGACAAACATAATGATCATAACTTGCATCATAAACAAAATTACTAGGCCTTAAGTTCCCCTTTACTCCCTTTGGACGAGTATAAGGAAAGACAGGAATGATGTTTCGCTCTAATAAATAATGGGCAATAGCTGGGGTCTTGTAACCTGAATCCGCAATAATATAGTGGGGCGAGAATGGCTCTAACTTTGAAAATAGGGCAGGGAAAGCCTGACTATCATGAACATTTCCTGCCTCAACCGTATAAGCTAAGGCCCAACCATGCTTATCACAAGCAACTTGAGCAGAATAGGCAAATACTTCCTTATGTTCGCCCTTATGGAACCAACCACACTCGGGATCTGTTGTTGAGATTTTCTTTTCCTTAGCCTCACTTTCTTTTGCGGGCTTTAAGGACTTTTTTTCGTGTTTTTTCCTATCTAAATCAATCTCAACTGCCAATTGTTCACTCATAAATTTAGCTTGTTGGTCTACCATTTCCTTACGATACTTGTGACTATTAGCAGCCGCTTTGATATGGGTACCATCCACAAATATTTCAGAAGGATCAATTAAGCCAGCATACAAAGCTTGGTTGAGAACTTGGGAAAAAATCTCAGAAATGAGTTCTTTATCTTGAAAACGACGGCTGTAATTCTTTCCATAGGTAGTAAAATGAGGGACCTTATCATCTAAAGTTAGTCCAAGAAACCAACGATAGGCCACATTTACTTCAATATCTTTCATGGTTTGGCGCATGGAACGAATGCCATAAAAACATTTAATCAAAGGAATTTTGACTAGCATGACGGGATCAAGACTAGGACGACCATTATCTGGGCTATAGGTATCTTCTACCAAGTCATAAATAAAGTCAAAATCAACCTTTGAATCTACTTGTCGAAGAAAGTGGTCTTTGGGGACCAATTCGTCTATTGTATAGAAACCATATTGGCGACGATTATAATCAGGTTTTTCTTTGTGAAACATAGGGAACACCTCACAACTTTTCTTACCTCTATTATACGACTTTACAAAAAGAAAAGCCCTTAGAAACTTGGGTTCTAAGGACTTTGTCTTCAATCTGAATCACCTGTTGCAGGTGATTTTTTATTTTTCCCAAAGAAGATGAAAATTTGAAAAAAACTATCCTTAGCTCATCATAAATAAGGCTGAAACAATTTTGTCTCAGCCTTATCATGATTTATCTTATAAAGATGCACTAAGTTTACGCTTCTGTTCCAGCTTCTGGCATGATGAGCCAAAGAATGAGGTAAGCAAGAATTCCTGATCCACCTAGCAATGTAAAGAGAATCCAAATAGCACGAACAAATGTTTGGTCCATATCTAAGTAGTCAGCAAGACCTGCACAAACACCAGCAATTTTTTTATCTTGAACGTTACGAACTAAACGTTTTTTTCCATAATAATCTCCTTATACTAATTTTTTTCTTTTTAATTTATTTTTATCATCAAATCAAATCTTTTTTTCAATAGTCTTTCTACTTTTTTTATCTGAAGATGCTAGTTTTAGCAGATCTTATACTCAATGAAAATCAAAGAGCAAACTAGGAAGCGACCCGAAGGCTGTACTTGAGTACGGCAAGGCGAAGCTGACGTGGTTTGAATTTGATTTTCGAAGAGTATTAAGCTCTCATTGTTTCAGTTCCTTAGTCCATAGAACAGAAAAAGTGGGGATTCCTCCGCCACTTTTATAGTCATTTAGTTTTAAAAAAGCACTCTAAACATTCAAAGATATTTGGGACTCCCCTTAATAAATCTGCCACTTTCTTTTTCAAGACAGCCCAAGCTTGCTCAATGGGATTCAAATCTGGTGAATAAGGTGGTAGAGGTAAAAAAAAGTGTTTATCTTTGACGCAAAGTTCATCCAAAATCTTCTTGGGATGAAAACTAGCATTGTCCATGACAATGACATGAGGTGTCTTCAAAGCAGGCAGGAGTTGCGTTTTGAACCACTTAACAAAGAAGTCGCTCGTCATGCTTTCCTTATAAATCATAGGAGCTATAAACTCTCCATCTACTTGTCCTGCAACAATTGAAGTCCGCTTAAAACGCCGTCCATTAATCTTTTCATAGACTTTCTCTCCTCTAGGAGCCCGTGCATGAGAACGATAGAGGTAGCGGTCGATTCCTGTTTCGTCAATATATACGACTGGTAAATCTTTTAGATTATCCAAAATATCAAGAAATTCAGCGACTTTTTCTGGATCTTGTTCCTTAAAGCTAGTCGTCTTTTTTTAAAGTGACATTGATCTGCTTTTAAAGCTGCCCATACTGAAGGAACAGCACAATCAAAATGTGCCGCAATTTCCCGTAAAAAGCATCTGGATGAGCCTCTACAAAGGCCTTCAACTCCTCCAAAGGAATCTTTCGGCTTTTTGGCGACTCTCTTTTTCCGCTCTAAGTGCCCTTGTTCACGTAATTTCTTTTTCCCATGTGAAGAGAGTTCTGACGCCAACATCAAAAACTTTGGATGCCTCGACATGGCTGTGTCCTCTTTGATGTAATTTAATGCTCGTTGTTTAAAATCTGTACTATATGCCATAGCTTTTATTATAACATGTATTTTTATAAACTAAGTAACTATAC